>ERZ772960.163-NODE-163-length-65390-cov-5.626142_pt1 | contig 65390 bp, 41 predicted proteins | sample MGYA00580678_ERZ772960 | MGnify/ENA primary metagenome ERZ772960 (study PRJEB29015, sample SAMEA2737930) | human oral metagenome | biome: human oral; feature: human-associated habitat; material: dental | place: China | collected 2059 ...
CATGCCTTCAACTTGGCCGCGACGCTTGTTCAAGTCGCCGATGACGTCACCCATGTTCTCTTCGGGCGTCACCACTTCAACCTTCATGATAGGCTCCATCAGCACCGGACCTGCCTTGGGGCAAGCGTTGCGATAAGCATTGATGGCTGCCAATTCAAACGAAAGTTGGTCAGAGTCTACGGGGTGGAACGAACCGTCGGTCAGCGTTACCTTCAAGTTCTCCATCGGATAACCACCAAGCACACCATTCTTCATGGCGTTCTCGAAACCTTTCTGTACCGAGGGGATGAATTCCTTAGGAACGTTTCCGCCCTTCACCTCGTTGATGAATTGGAAGTTGCCCTCCTTATAGTCTTCGTCCTTAGGACCAACGGTAACGATAATGTCGGCAAACTTACCACGACCACCACTCTGTTTCTTGTAAACTTCGCGAAGTGTAACGTCCTTCGTGATAGCCTCCTTGTAGTTAACCTGGGGCTTACCTTGGTTACATTCCACCTTAAATTCGCGTTTCAAGCGGTCGATGATGATGTCCAAGTGCAACTCACCCATACCCGAGATAATGGTCTGACCACTCTGCTCGTCGGTACGAACGGTAAACGTGGGGTCCTCTTCGGCCAGCTTAGCCAAACCATTGTCAAGCTTGGCAATGTCTGCCTGGCTCTTAGGTTCAACGGCGATAGAGATAACCGTATCGGGGAAGGTCATCGATTCGAGCACGATGGGTGCGTTTTCGTCGCAAAGCGTGTCGCCCGTGCGGATGTCTTTGAAACCAACACCTGCGCCAATATCACCAGCGTCGATGCTCTCCATCGGGATTTCCTTGTTAGAGTTCATCTGGAACAAGCGGCTGATACGCTCTTTCTTACCCGAACGGGCATTGTAAACATACGAACCGGCCTGAACCTTGCCCGAATAAACGCGGAAGAACACCAAACGGCCCATGAAGGGGTCGGTAGCGATTTTAAACGCCAACGCAGAAGTAGGTGCGTCTTCGCTAGGCTTACGCTCTTCCTCCTGGTCGGTGTTGGGGTTAACGCCAACGATGGCCACCGTATCTAGCGGCGAAGGCAAAAATGCGCAAACATAATCCAAAAGGGGTTGCACACCTTTATTCTTATACGAGGAACCCAACACCATAGGCGTAAGTTCCATCGCGATGGTTGCCTTGCGGATTGCAGCTATCAGCTCTTCCTCCGTAGGCTCCACGCCTTCGAGGTACTTCTCCATCAGGGCATCGTCGAAGTTGGCGGCATTCTCCACCATCTTGTCGTGCCATTCCTTGGCCTCGTCAAGCAAGTCGGCGGGAATGTCCTCGATGCTGTATTCGGCGCCCATCGTCTCGTCGTGCCACAGGATGGCCTTCATCTTGATAAGGTCTACAACGCCTTTGAAGTTTTCCTCGGCACCGATAGGTATCTGTACGGGGCAAGGGTTTGCGCCCAAAATGTCCTTCATCTGCTGAACCGTTTCGAAGAAGTCGGCACCCGAACGGTCCATCTTGTTCACGTAGCCAATACGTGGAACGTTATACTTGTCGGCTTGGCGCCATACGGTTTCCGACTGAGGCTGAACGCCGTCGGCAGCCGAATAGGTAGCCACTGCTCCGTCGAGAACACGCAGCGAGCGTTCTACCTCGGCGGTAAAGTCAACGTGACCCGGAGTGTCGATAAGGTTAATCTTAAACGACTTCTTATCATAGTTCCAGTTACACGTCGTAGCGGCAGAAGTAATGGTTATACCACGCTCCTGTTCTTGGGCCATCCAGTCCATTGTGGCAGCACCGTCGTGCACCTCACCTATCTTGTGGGTCTTACCCGTATAGAAAAGGATGCGTTCAGAAGTTGTGGTCTTACCGGCATCAATGTGAGCCATGATACCGATGTTACGAGTCAAATGTAAATCGCGATTTGCCATTGTCTTTTGTATACCTATTTATATATTAGAATCTGAAATGTGCGAATGCGCGGTTTGCCTCTGCCATGCGGTGCATGTCTTCCTTACGCTTGTAAGCGCCGCCTTGGTTGTTAAAGGCGTCCATAATCTCGGCAGCCAACTTGTCGGCCATGGTCTTACCGCCACGTTTGCGGGCATAAGAAATCATGTTCTTCATCGAGATGCTTTCCTTGCGCTCTGCACGTATTTCGGTAGGAACTTGGAACGTGGCACCACCAATACGGCGGCTCTTCACCTCCACTTGGGGTGTGATGTTGTCCAAGGCCGTCTTCCAGATTTCGAGGGGCGACTTCTCTTCCTTCTCCATCTTTGCCTTTACGGTATCAAGGGCGTTGTAGAAAATTTCGTACGAGGCGTTCTTCTTACCATCGTACATCAAATGGTTTACAAACTTAGAGACCTTTTGGTCGTTGAACACGGGATCGGGAAGGATCACGCGTTTCTTTGGTTTTGCTTTTCTCATTTTTGTTTTGAAAAAAAATAATTCTGCATGGGGTTGTCAACTGTTCTTCAACTTCCGCACCCGGATGTTTACTCAACCTTTTAGGCGTGTCATAAAACTTATCAAAACCCGCCTCAAACAATTCACCAGCAAAACGGTTTATACTTTCTTGGTACCTTTATCGTCTGCACCACGACGTTTCTGTTCACTTGTCTTTTTCTGAATAAGCTTTTAAGTTTGCAAACCCCGGCAAACACCTCTCGCCTAGCCCCGAAGTCCTTGCTACCGCAAGCCTTACCGGCATAAGAGTTCACGAACTTAAAAACTTATTGCGGCGCGCATCTTATTTCTTAGCGGCCTTAGGACGTTTTGCGCCATACTTCGAACGGCGCTGCGTGCGGTTGGCTACACCGGCGGTATCAAGCGTACCGCGAACAATGTGGTAACGAACACCAGGGAGGTCTTTTACACGACCGCCACGAACAAGCACGATGCTGTGCTCTTGCAAGTTGTGGCCTTCTCCGGGAATGTAAGAGTTAACCTCCTTTTGGTTTGTCAGACGCACACGGGCAACCTTACGCATTGCCGAGTTAGGCTTCTTAGGGGTTGTGGTGTAAACACGAACACAAACGCCACGGCGTTGCGGACACGAGTCCAACGCAGGCGACTTGCTCTTGTCCACAAGCACCTTTCTGCCTTTTCTTACTAGCTGTGAAATAGTAGGCATAATTTTACTTTTTAATTTTATATGTTATTTTCGTTATTATCAAGCGAATACAGAAACGGCACAATATGCCTTTTCGGGGTGCAAAGTTACTAACAATTATCCTAACCACCTAACATACGCCCCTTTCATTTTCATTCACGATATGATATTTTGGTTTATTTAAATATTATTAACATCCAATGCGGCCTCATCACCGAGCGAACACCCCTTAAACGCATCTCCTACCCCACCTCATTCGCACCTATTCGCACAACAAAACCAACATCTGTTGTCCTCGTATAAACATCAACTTGGCGAGATACCGCTTTTCTCCATAAACCAGTAAGGCGGACTACGCAACAGCTATCCAAAGAAAAGCAAAATGTGGAAGAACATGCAAAAGGATGTACAGGCAAAGTTTGTACAAGCAGATATGTGTCTACCCCAAGCATCCAGAGAAATATTCAGTACTCTACACATCCTTCCTCACACTTATCAGTTTTAAAAGACGAAGTGAATTGCAGCACCCATTTGACGTTCCACAAATAAACGTGTGCCATCAACATTGATGTCAAGAAGACTACAATATTTACAAGAATTCTTTTTTAATAAATGAAACCTTTTTCCCTTTTATGCCGCGAAACTCCCCAGGAGGAAGTTCATCCTTAGGCAACACCTCATATATGAAAATCCAATATCGGTCCATATCACAGCACAATTCCTTGGCTTTAAGTTTTAATTTCTTTATGGCATCCTTGTTCTTACTTCGTTTTGCCTTCAAATATGCCAAAAGCATAAACAGGCAGTCAGAACTTTTAATAGATTCACTAGCGTAATCTACATCAAATGAAAAGTCGTACTTCAAGGACCAATAAAGCGCAAAAGTACATGCCTCATATATATGCCGTTCATTACCTGTTTCATAGAGGTCTTTTGATATTTCCTTAATTCTTTCCTTTCTAACATGAAAAGTATCAAAAACATAGTCTTCCATCCAATGAACAAGATATGGATATAAACATAAAAGATGATGAATTATATCAATATAATATCCCTCTGCGCTTTTACCTAAACAAGTTTCAGAGATAGTCTTAATTGCATAGGTATACACAGCCGAATTCCCCGAGTTATTAGCCAGCGTGATTGCTAAATCCAAGTACGCTTTTAATCGTTGTTTTAGGAAAACAACTTTACCGCTTTCATCATATATATCACCGATGAAGAAAGTATTCAAGGAGTCTACCCAGTTTGTTTCGGAGGATAAAGGTAACCTAAGAACTTTTGTTTTCTTAGCATTCAAACTCAGCTCATACTCTCTAAGAGCATCATTTAAATCCAAAAGAAACCTCTCTGCATCACTTTCAGTTCTTACATAACAAACATAATCGTCTATATTTCTTACATAGTTATACCTTTTAGACAATCGCTCATCAACACAACATAGTACAATCTCAGACAGCAAATTAGAAGTATGAGGTCCGATAAGCAGGCCATTAGTCTCGTCATTCTTTATACTTCGAGAATAAAAGTCTAAAATATTATACCACTTTGCCTTATCGTCTTTACTTGCTTTTGCCGTCTTCTTTCCTACCAAAGCCCAAGATAACGCATGAGAATATATACTAGGGAAGCAACTTGAGATGTCGGCCTCAACCCTAAATCGATTAGTTATTGGAACTTTCTGTATACATCGCACCAGTTCTTTATCTTTGCCTTCATAACTATGGCTCATCTCAAAAAGCACATCCTTACCTTTCAACTTCTGTATATGAATTTGACTAACCTTATACGTCTGTTTCTTTGTTTTTTCATCTATTACATTGAGAATATCCTTCCAATTGTCAACAATGCATTTACACAAATTAGAGTAAGCAAAAGGAGAGGGTATAGAGAGCGCACGAGGAATATTTATATTTCTAGTAGTTTCATATCTAACATAATCTCTCCCCCCTTTCTCAAACATTGGAAACTCCTTTTCCTTACAATAATCGTAAAAAGCCAACGAAGAAAACAAACCTGGCAACTTATCAGCAAACAAGCCAAAACCAAGAAGGCCTTTCATCAACTCTTCTTCATTAAATTCCCGAAGGTAATCAATATACTTCTTCATCTTCATAGCTAATGATTTAATGTGTCTAGATCGACATACCTATTAAGTCCACCGACACTTTGAGTAATACTAGTTTTTATAGTGACACAAAGGTACAAAATAAACCACAAATAAAGAAACAAGCCTTACTCGCGCACGTATATTATTAAAGAGGGGCAGATACGAAACTAGTAAAACGAACAGCAAGCATCGTGAGTTATAATCAATACAGGACAACCCATAGGGATAGCCCAATGGCTACCACCACAAGCATAACCACAATGTCGACAACCAAAGTTTAAGTCAAAGAGAGAAAGCCCGCAATAGTTGTTTGTTGCAGGCATGTTGACAGTACGCAGAACACTAATCGTAACGCAACTGGTACAAGATATACTTGCAATGCCTTATACGTTGAGCAAAACAAATTCAGCTTACCCAAAACACATCCAAAGTTTATCAACCCATATCCTTAATGCAATTTAATATTTTACAGAACACACTCTGCCCGCCAATCCTTTTTAGCAAAAAGGCTTAAATGTAGGCTTTTAGCCGATGCTTTCCATCTTCCACCGCCCTTTATTAATCCAAATTTAAGAGCATCGCCTGCATTTAACCCCACTTAGCACCTCTATCAGGTTGCCTACTCGTGCTATCTCCAACCCCAATTACCTGCGTTTAGCGACCAAAACCCACTGCTTAAAGTGCCATTTTGTCCATATCCGACACCTCTCTAATCCCGCCTACCGTAATATAAAGTTCATTCCTTTTTCAAAGCGGTCTGCGAAGTGTGCGATTTCTCCCCTCGACAGACCGACATCCTGCGCCATAGCTTTCCAACACCTCATGTTTCGGGTTACGTCGCCGATGATACGTCTTGCAGCCGTCCCGTCCAGCATATAGCCTTCGTGAGTTTCAAACAGCCTGTTCAAGTCACTGTCGTTGGCATCATTATCAATCAGCAATGCCTGGTAGAGGCTGTTGGTCGGGTTCATGTCGTAAGCAGGAGAAAGTTCCCACCCTCCCTTGGCAAGCAAGAAGGCGTGGTTTCTAAAATGGTCGTCGGTATTGCCAAGGCAGATGTTGAAGGCCACCCTTCGGTAAAGTTCCTCCAAGTTGGCCTCCACTTTTCTGCCACCGCTCGAAACGATGAAGTCTACAATGTCCAGATACCCTTTACCTGTTTTCTCTCCGTCACCATCCGTAAAACCTAGCAACGTCAAAGAGGATGCCATGTGAACCCTACGGTTGTCATCAGTCCTGTCAAAGCGTTTCGATAACAAGATGTCCTGTCCATTACCAGCCCTGACGACTTCCGTCTGTGCCACACTAATGCCACACGCTCTGGCCATCAGATGGGCGAAATGCTCCCAGCGGGATACGTTGATTTTGTCCTTTACCGATGGGAATTTGGCAAGGAAGAGATGTCCTCCGCTTTCAACACACGCCTTTGGGCGCGCTCCACCCATTGAGGAACCTGGTTGAAAAATACGTTGAACCCACTTTTCTTTCGGCTCCATGTGCTTGTATTCGCTTTTTTCTATTTCCCCAGCCGCTTGCAAAAGTTCGTCAATATGAATGACAGGGGGAACGGCATAACCTGATGTGGCGTTGACATAGACCCCACTAGCAAGGTCTTTGAAACGGAACCCACCCATGCGGAGGCTGTCTTCCACACCTTTGAGATAGTCCCAGTCAGACAAGGTGGGTTTACCCATGCCCTTTCCCCTTTGTTCCTGTGCCATGCGTAGGTCTATCAGCCGTCGTCCCCACCTGTCTGGCAACGTATCAGAGAAACATCCGAAGATGCGGTTGTTACTTGGGCTGTATTGGATGCCTGTAAAGGGTTGCAAATCTCTGCCAAAGCAGATATCGGCATAACGTTTCAGCCAGTCACCGTCAAACTCAAATGAGAACACATCAGAGCCTCGCAGGGTTTCATGTCCCAGCGTACCTACCTTCTCTTCTTTTTCCAGCCAATCAAAACAGGCCACTACGTCCAACTTTTCCATTGTCTATTTCTTTGATGCCCTTTTCTTGTTCTTTATCTCCATATCCTGTACCATTCGCCCGAGTATATCGTCTTGGGCAAGCTTCAAAATGTCGTCTTCGAGTTGCAGGGCGTTCAGGACCCTCGCCACCACGCCGAGAGAAACAGCAGACGAGCCTTTCTCCAAACGTGATAACGTAAGGCGGCTGCATTGCGCCCGCTGTGCCACCTGATCCATCGTCAGATTTCTACGAAGTCTTGCTAGGCGAAACTGTTCACCAACAACATTCAGTTTCTCCTGCAACCCTCTGGTCATCCAGTTCGATTTGGTAAATTTCGTCATAATGTATCTTTTGTGATACAAAGATACGAAATAATGTTTAACTAATAATACCTTATGTCGTTTGTTTTATAGCATGCCTTTTCTGCACATAAGCAAAGATCTATCACCTAAGAAACAGCTAAGCGACACCTATATATAATAAGGAGTGCGAAAAGATAAGGCATACTCCGCCTAGGGCATTCAATCCTATTCTCAATGAATGAACCGATTGGGGTTTAACAAATTTCTTCACAGCCTGACAGTAAGGCACTATGGAGACCGTGAGCCGTATGAGCTGAACTATATGTACCCCTATGCCATTCATGGGTACACATCCAAGCTAACATGTACCCGTTTTCGCGTTTTCGGGTACATATCCGAGCCAACATGTACCCGTTTTCACATCTTTGGGTACATATCCAAACCAATGTGTACCTGAAAAACCGTTCTAGGAACACCAAAAGTTCTTCCTACCATATAAACATCGGTTATTTATTTCTTGCCACTCTCCATTTTCTCATTCCTAATATTTTGCTGATCTAATAAGCCAGAACTTTGGCTTTCTCCCATTTCAATATTTTGGAAATTATGCTTTTTACCATACGATATACGATAAGATAAGGTGAGCATAAACATATTTGATGTTATTCTAGGATTATACGTTTTTGCCACATTTGAGTAGTTATCTGCCGTATAGTTTGTCTCCACACTACTATTATTCATAAATGGGTTGGTTGCATTAAAACCTATTTGCAAATCTTTTAAAGTATATTTTAGTGTAAGTTTCAGCGAAAATGGATTTTTGTACTCGACTCCTTTTGCCAAATATCTAAAAGGGCTTAAAAGCTCTACTTTCCCAATGATATTCTTACCTAAATAAGTTAAATCTGTGCCCCCAACAAGCGCACTTAGCCGTTTATCTCTTTCTTTAAAAAAATTATACTCACCACCTACCATCCATATCAGCTTTTTGGGTATCACATTAAATCTTATTTCGGTATTAAACAGGAAATGATTATAGCTTTTCCCATTCCGATATGTATGAACGAACATGCCTTTGTCGTTGTCAACAAACACGTCCTCATATATGTACTTAGGCATATTAATATATTGCGTAAGCAATTCGAACATTCCCCATTTGTGGTTGCTGTCAAATATGGCCTCTCCCCCCATGCAATGTCCATTCTTTAAGTCTGGATTACCTCGAAGTATCTGATATTGATCCATTTGTTGGGATGAGCCATTGTAATATGCCAACTGCGGATCGTTCACGTAGGTGTACAATTCACCTCTAAAAGTGTTGCCATGTCCAAGGTCTGCGCTACAGAGTAATGAAGGACTGAAATAGAATTTTGTCCACGAAGAATTTCCATTATCAATGGATAGTACATTTTCTGTAAATCGCAATGTAACCCTGAATTTGCTTGAGAAAATGAAATTGTTCCCTATTTGAAAAAGCCCATTACCATAAGTCAACCTGTTTTTAGTTTCAACCTCATTCTCCGTGTACTTGTTCCTTGTGCTCTTGTAATCATAAGTGGCGTAAAAGAAAGGACGATTCTTGCCCAGGATCAGACCCACAAGCATGTTTGGGGAAACACGAAATAAGTCTTCTTCTGTTTTTGCCCAAAAGGACGATGTAGAGGTATAATCCCTAAACTTATCGGTATGGCTGTAATTCCCATATATGCTTGTACGGAACAATCCATCTTTACCAATCTTTCTTTGATAGTAGAGTTGTGTTGCAGGAGACAAATTGTCCTTATGCGTATAATCCCGCGTTAGGATTTCCCCGCCCATTGTGCTGTAAGCCTGTGAAATGTTTTGGTCGTTCACGTCGTGTTCCCTATTTAAGAAAGCTGAAATTTGGAACAGGCTCCCCCTGCCTTGCGTGAGCCAAGATAGTCTGTTTCTAAGATGATTTGAACGAAAAATCGAGTTTTTAACCTCTGATGTCTTGATAACTTTTTTATCAATAAAAGCCATACTCGTGGCGGACTCTTCACCTCGGTCCAACGTATAGCAGCCGTAATTGCCAGAAATCTGAAAATTAAGTTCAGAATTTTTCTTATAATGTTTCACATCAAGCATCCCATCACCTTTTCCTATATTGAGATGATGACGAGCGTTACCATATACCAATCCTCCGCTATCACGATTCTTCATAACGAAGTCTATTACGGCAGAGGCCGAAGGATGGTTGGGGTCGAATTTCTGATAGAAATCTATTCGATTAATGTCCTTGGGATTAAGTGCCTGTATCTCGCCCTTTTCAACCTCTCTCCCATTTACGCAAAGGAGGACTTCGCCTGTTTTTGACGTAACAGTGTGATTTATGAGGTCAACATTCAGTCCAGGAATAGTCATTGCAGATAATGTTGCGTAACCATCGAAAGTATTCTTTTTTACATCCTCTGGTACGCGAATCATCATTTTGTCGCCTTTTGTTGTGAAGTTAGTACCTGTCACAACAACATCGCTAAGAAGTTTAGAGTCAGGAAATATGCTTATGTCCCCAAGTTCCACGCATTGGTTGCAATTGATGTACTTTGGGGTATATCCAACCATTGTTATCTTCAACAAATTATCACTCCTTTCAGACTTGACAGAGAATTTTCCGTCCTTGTCCGTTATAGTTCCAACAATCAGACTAGAGTCTTTCGGTGACAGTAAACTTACAGTGACATTTCCCATTGGGGTTCTCTTCTCATCAAGAACTCTTCCTGTCAGAACTTGTCCATACACAGAACAAGTGAAAAAAGCAATAAGTAACAACGAATATTTTCCCATTTCTTATAAAGGTTTAAAATCATCTTGTGAATTAAGACTGCTTGGGCCTCCTTTTCAGAGCTATCATTAATCTATTTTTTTGAAACACAATTTCGTTTAATTAGGATGTTAACACGTTCCTTATCATTAAAAGCCCCAGTTTTAAGATAAGTCCACGCATCTCTTTTCATTTACATCTATTGATCCACAATATCAGAGAATCAACATGTACTTATCAGCGGTTATCTTCACTGGTATAATATAAGACGATATAATCTGTTCGTTTTCCATTTCAAGTCAATTTGATAAAGTTTTCGATTTGGCAAAGTTAGGAAAATTTTTCTTTCAAAAAAAGGAAAATTACTTCTTTCTTTTAAATACTATCGCTCGAATTTCAGAATGCGAAAATTGTTGTTCGATTGATAATTGGAACGTTTTCGTTAAGCCAAATGAACAATGTCGAGCTTGCTCGAACATCGTCATGGCGAGAAAACGCACTTTTCGAGGAACGAGAAAAGAACGTTTTCGTTAAGCCAAATGAACAATGCCGAGTTTGTTCGGACATTGTCATGGCGAGAAAACGCACTTTTCGAGGAACGAAAAGAACCTTTCTTCTGCAACCGAAAAGCTGAATGATGCAAAAAGCGTGCTGAGCCACAACAGAAGAAACGCCCAGACACCACATGTCTTGATGTCTGGGCAATAAAAGGGGAGCGATATAAACCCCATTTGCAGGGCAGATACCCGCTACTTGGCGTAGCCTGGGTTTTGTTCTAGCTTGGGATTGTCGGAAATATTCTTCTGTGGAATGGGCAGATACCTGTTGTAGGTGTGGAAAGTACGCTCCTCCACCGCACTGGTCCCATTTACAATGGCGCGCCTGGTTGGGTCAACCACAGTAGTGTCCACGGTTCCCGTTATGCGTGTCAGTGTACCGTTCAACACCGTCTCGGCCACCATCTTGCCATTGGTGGTGGTCCAACGCAAGATGTCTGCACGGCGAAGACCCTCACCGGCGAACTCCGAACCGCGTTCACGGCGGATTAACTCGCGCAGTTTCTCCTTGCTGTTGTACTTAGACTGGTCCACATCGGGCATCCCTACACGCTTACGCACCATGTTTATCTTGGAATAAACCTCTGCCGAGGGGCCATTCAGTTCGTTCTCTGCCTCGGCCCACGTCAATAGCACATCCGCATAGCGGAACACTATCGGGCAACACTCAGTGTCCCAAACGTCGGCGTACTGACTCATCGGGTCCAGATACTTTCGCCACGTGAGCGCAGTTTTAGAAGAGTTGGCAGCATTCGAAGGATAGTTCGGGTTTTTCCCACCGTTCCAGTCCTCGTCCAGCGTATTGTACACCTTTTTGTTCCAGTTGGCACCGGGAAAGAGTATCGTCATCGCCATACGAGGGTCGCGTGCGTGGAAGGGATGGGTTGCATCATAGCCCGAACCCGCTTCATCGATGGCCATTCCGTTGCTCATTTCGTAGTTGTCTACACATTTCTGCGTAGGAACAACCGATGACCATCCCCCGTCGCCATTGTTATACAACTGTCCGATGGTGCCCAACGAGTGCGTACCCGTTTTGTATTGCACGGCAAGGATAATCTCTTTCGAGTCTCTCCCATCCAACTTAAAGAGGTTGGTATAGTCTTTGTCGAGCTCATACTGCCCCAAGTTGATGATGGCCTGTGCTGCATCCTTCGCTTTCTGATAGTCGGCCCAATATAGGGCGGCGCGCATCTTCATGGCCAATGCAGCTCCCTTTGCGATAAATCCACGCGATGCGGGCTTGTCGCTAATGTCGGCAATGGCCTCCTCCAAGTCTTTAAACACGAGGTCTTTCACTTCCTGTTCGGTATTGCGTGGAACTTGCGCCTCCTTTGCGCTGGTAAAGGGCCTAACGATAGGTACGCCCCCATAAAGGAAACCCATACGGAAGTAGTTGTAAGCGCGAATGGCCTTCACCTGCGCCACAAGGTTCTTCTTAACGGCCTCGCTGCCAAACGCACACTTGTCTACATTCTCGAGAAAGGTGTTGCAACGGCCGATGATGGTATAGTCGTAGAACGACCACCCCGGAGAAGACGGCGACAACGAGCCGTTACCGATGTTGGTAAAGCCTTCCCAAGGGAAGTTGTTGTAGCCGAAATCGGAGCCGGCATCCCAATATAGCAAGGCTGCACCTCCTTCCCAACCGTCGTAGCAGCCAACGAGAAACTTCTCTGCATCGTCACTTGTCTTCCATGTCGTAGGTGGCGACATGGCATCTTTCGGTAATGTGTTGAGGAAATCATCGCAAGACGACAGTGCCAACGCTGCCGCACCTGCCAATATGTATGTTTTTATTGCTTTCATAATGTGTAGTGGGCTTTTACTGTTTAGAATGTGATGTTGATACCGATGGCGTGAGAACGCAACAAGGGGTAAGACGAACCGCGCTCACTGGTTATCTCGGGGTCGATGTTGAACGGCAGACTGTGGAATGTCAACAGGTTCTCGCCTGCATAGTAAATGCGCACCCGCTCAACACCAATGGCTTTGAGCACGTTCTCTGGAAGAGAGTAGCCCAGCTGCAAAGTCTTCAAGCGCAGGTAAGCGGTGTTCCACAACCAGAAGGTAGACATGGCACGGGTCATGTCGCTCGGACTGTTGCCCGTCTCGAACACGCGGGGCATCTTTGCATTGTGATTGCTCTCCGTCCACGAGTCTTTCCACATGGTTGACGGGTGACTAGCATCGCCAGAGAACTCTCCTAGCACCTCACGGTTGAAGATATGCGACACGCTGCCAACGCCTTGCCACGTCATCGACAGGTCGAAACCCTTCCAAGTAGCACCGAGATTGATGTTATAAGTGATGGCTGGGATGTCGGTATGCTTAGTAAATACGCGGTCGTTCGAGTCTAACTTGCCGTCGCCATTGGTGTCTTCATAGATAATGTCGCCGGCCATGAACTTCCTTCCAAACGGATTGCCGTATTTTGCCGTAAAGGCATCGGCCTCTTCCTGCGAATTGAAGAACTTGCCCGTTGCCTTATACATGTAATAACTGTTGTATTGCTGGCCCAGGGCTGTTCGGCGGTCTCCCTTTTCAATATATTCTGTTCCTTCTCCCAAGTTCAATATCTTGTTCTTGTTGTAGGCGAAGTTCACACCGGCATTGATTGCCCAGTCTTTGTTCAGCTGTTTGGCATAGGCCAGCGAAATTTCTACGCCCTCATTGCGCAACGCACCGATGTTGTCCTTATATTTTCCGAGCGCAAACTCTGCCGGAGCAGACACATCCATGATGATATCCGTTGTTTTTCGGTTGTAGTAGTCTATCGAACCCGTCAAACCGCCGAAGAGGGTGAAGTCGATGCCGACGCCCCATGTGGTTGAACGCTCCCACGATATGGTAGACAGGTGGTAGTCTCCCTGGTAATAGCCCTGCATTAGCTGTCCGCCGAAGGGATAACTGCCATCAAGCTTATAGGTGTTCATCCAGGGATAGTAATCTGATGTGCCGTCTTGTTTGCCCGATAAAGCATCTTGGTTGCCTAGTTGTCCCCACGAGGCACGCAATTTCAGGTCGTCGAGCCACGATTTCGAACGTTCCATAAAAGGTTCTTCGGAGATACGCCACGCAGCAGAGAAAGATGGGAAGAAGCCCCAACGATGTTCCTTGGCAAAGCGCGAGGAGGCATCTGAACGGAAGTTGGCCTCAAAGAGGTAACGCCCGGCATAATCGTAGTTCAAACGACCGAAATAAGACACCATCGTCAACTCGCGCGTGTACCCCGAATTCTTTTGTGTCGAAGCATCGCCGGCATTCATGTCGGTAAGGTCGTTGTTGGGGAAGTTCTTACGGTACATCCAGTCGGGCAAGTACTTGTAACGCTCGGTGTGCCATCCAAGCATAGCCTTGAAATTGTGTTTGGCAACCGACTTGTCGTAATTCAGAAAGGCGTCGAACGTGGTTCGGTGCCAATCGTAATGGCCTATTTCCAATTTATTGGGGTCGGTAGCCTTGTTGGCGTTGTACTGGATAAACTTCTGGAAGTAAGAGTAACGCCGCGAAGCATCGACGTAAGCTCCCTGAAGCGTCAGCTTTAAATCCTTAAACACCTGATAGTCTATGCCAATCATGCCCGTAAAGTTGCGGTTGTTGCGGTTTACGGTCATGCCCGACTCGAGCCAGGCCATCGGGTTGCCGTCCGAAACGGTGCCATAGCTGCCGTCTTCTTTCTTATAAGCTATCCACGGCGCAATGATGTTCAGCTGGCGGATAATCTGGTCGCTGCTGCCGCCTGCGTATGCACTGCTGGCATCGCGGTAGTTGTTTTGGATATAAGCCAGGTTAAGATGTGCCGTAATGCGTTTAGACAACACCATATCGAGGTTTGCCCTAGCATTAAATTGCTCGCGCCCGGCGTTGGGCAGAATACTGCTCTGTTTGAGGTAGCCCGCAGAAGCCAAATACTTCACAAACTCGTTACCGCCCGTTACGTTCACGTTGTGGCGGTTTTGCCAAGCCGTCTTAAATGCCAGCTTATACCAGTCGGTGTTGGGATAGTTATATGGATCTGAGCCGTCGCGGAACTTCTGAATGGCCTCTTCTGTGAAACGCGGAGCCTTGCCGCTGCGCTCCAAAGCCTTGTTGTAATAGTAAGCGGCATCGGCAGAATTCATCCGTTCCATCAGTGCCGTGGCGTTCTGTATGCCAAAAAAGCCCGAATAGTTCACCTTCGGCGCACCGTTCTGCCCGCGTTTTGTGGTTACCAAAATTACACCGTTAGAAGCTTTCGACCCATAGATGGCTGCCGAGGAGGCATCTTTCAGCACAGAGATGCTTGCGATGTCCTGTGGGTCCAGCGAATTCAGCGTTCCTGCCTCCACCCCGTCGATAAGGATGTAAGGCGAAGCAGAGTTGAGCGTGCCGACACCACGCACCAGTATCAAACCGCCGTCAAGACCTGGAGCACCGCTTGCCCCAGTAACCGTGACACCTGGAAGTAACCCCTGCAAACCCGAAGAAACGTTCGCTATGGGGCGGTTCCCAAGTGTCTTGCCATCGAGTTGGGCAACAGAACCAGAGAGGTTTGCCTTTTTCTGTGTGCCATAGCCCACCACAACAACCTCGTTGAGGGCGCGACTGTCGTCGCTCAACGTCACGTCGTAGTTGCTTACGCCGTTTCTCACCATCACTGCTTTCGTGGCAAAGCCAACATAACTAATCTGCAACTCCGTGCCCGGAGCCACCGAAACAGAGAAACGGCCATCGGCACCTGTCACAGCCAAGGCTGTTCCACCGGCCTGTACAGAGGCACCGATGATGGGGTCGCCATTGGCATCTGTCACCATACCGGTGATACTTTGTTTTTGTTGTTGAATACTTGCAAACGTATTCGCATCAGCCTTTGCCGAAACAGAGGGCGAGGCAAAGGCCATTAACCCGAGAACTAAAGAAAATGCCACGCTGCCCGCAACAAAAGGCGGGTGCTTTCTGCGCATCTGTTCTTCTTCCATAAAATTAGACATACTTTTTTTGATTTAGGTTTTCGGGCACAAATATAACACTTTATCCGTAATTCAGCAAAACTTTGATTTGGATTTATTTTAAAAGCCTGGGGATGGCAAACGGCAGTGCAGTCTGGCGAAGAAGTGGCGATGTCTGCTGATGAAAGGGTATGGCTGGTTAAGTATGGGATAAAGAACAACCGTGTAAACAGAAACACCAACCCACTGGTTAACCAAGCCCAATGCTTGTCAACATGCCACGCCCTCCATTCGTCTATTGGTTAAACAGCTAGTTTGTTTACTTAGCCACCAGTTTACTAGTCAACTTGTTAACTCGTACTACTTGCCAACTCGTCAACTAAATTTCTTGTCAACCCGTTAACTTGTCAACCCATTAACTAAATACCTTGTTAACTCGTTAACTTGTCAACCCGTCAACTAAATTCCCTGTCAACCCATTAACTTGTCAACTCGCTAACTAAATACCTTGTCTACTCGTTAACTTGTCAACCCGTCAACTAAATTCCTTGTCAACTTGTTAACTAAACTTCTTGCGCTACCCAAAAGCTTAAATTTATCGTCTTTATTTTACAAAGCGGTTCTAAATTTTACTTCATTCTAGCGAAAATACAGGTTAAAAAGTAGGTAAATCACTACCATTTCTAGTCTTCCACGCCTTTTATCATGTCCATTTTTAAGAACAAAACCTGCATTTTGCACCATTTTAGCTTTCTAGATTGGTTGCCAACTCATTATTATCTACACCCAATTACTCGCATTTTACCCCTAAAAACCCACTTTTTAACGACCATTTTGCCCTTTTTAGCCATGTATCTCATGGATGGGAGAGGTATTATTTATACCATTACAGCGTATATTTATGCTTTTCGCATTGCATTTAGCACCATTTTGCCTTGCGTTTTGCACCATTTTACCTTGCGTTTTGCACCAAAACGCACTGCATTTTGCACCAAATTGCACGGCATTTAGCACCAAAACGCAGGGCATTTAGCACCATATTGCACCACATTTTGCTAAAAACGGCCTAAAATATGGTGCAGATGGCAGCTTCTTTAAATAAAAATTCATTTTGCTGTATTCATAGACTAACCCCTTTTTGCATCAACAACAACCTTCGCGAGAATCGATTTTTTGCGACAAGATGAACGGTTGGTGGGCAAAAAGGGCACTCATAGTGTTAAATTTCTTACCGAAAACAAGACAAAGCAGATTATGCCGTGTACGCGCGCAAAGGGCAACGGAGACGGAAAGCACGTATGTTTACAAACGCCAGCGCAAGCGGTTGCCGCGCATGCAGCTCACAACCAACGGCGACAACATCATGCAAACGCAGAAGTAATCGGGCATCGGCAGATAGGTTTCGGCCTATATAGAACACATCAAATGGTTTCCCCCATACCACCTTTTTGAGGCGTAACCACGTTTGCGACAGACAAACAGGGCAGAAGTTTCAAATTTTCCGTATCTTTGTTCGGTATTTCGCACATCAGTGGGGCGGCTATCTTGGGTTTACAGCACAGAGACAATCAACACCCCGCAATCTATACGAAAATGATAGTCAAACATACTTGCTTTTGGAAAATTGTTGTTAGGCGTTTGCTTACGATGCACCTACGGCTTTCCACATCCAATTTTGTTTGGCAACAAAAGTCAAGCAACTTCGATGAAAATAAATGCGAATAGCATGGCAATAACGAAAAAATAACTAACTTTGCTGAGAAAGATATTACCACAAAACCGCTTAACCACCGTTAGAGATATGGTAGAAAGTGACATTTTCTCCCGTTTAAAGGATGGAGACCTTGCCGCCTTCGAAAGCCTGTACAAAACATACTACGCCGTTTTATGCAAGCTTGCAAAGACAATCACCCACAGCCATGAGTTGGCCGAAGAGATTGTCGACGACCTTTTCTTTTATCTTTGGGACAACCACGGCCAACTGCAAGTTGAGTCGCTGCAAGCCTATCTCTTCCGTTCGATAAGAAACAACAGCGAGAAGGCCTGCCGTTCGTTGGCTTTCCGCAAGGGCAGGGTTACAGACAGCATAGACAACACCCTGCTCTGCCTACATGAATACCTATCCGACCCCGAACAGCCATTGGGCTGGTTGTTCGAAGAGGAAATGAAAAATACGGCCAAGAAAGCCGTAGACGAGTTGCCGACAGAATGCCGACAGGTGTTCGAACTGAGCCGTTATGAGGGCAAGAAGTATTCGGAGATTGCACAAGAGCTGGGCATCTCTGTCAATACGGTGAAGTACCACATCAAAAACGCCATCAAAACGCTATCGTCTAGGTTGCCCGCAGATGTGGTTGGCGTGCTGCTTTTCACGGTTGTCTGGTGGTAAGGGACGTCATATTCCACTAATAGAACAAACAGAAAGTACCAGATAAAGACAACAAACAATGAAGAATGGGCTAAGAAAATGAGAAAGCCGCAAGTGTGTGTGTTTTAGGGCATGCCTGCAAACAGCTCAAATTGTCTATGAGGAACAGCAACCTCTACTTTCTCTTGCAAATCGAAATTGAAAACCATAGCCTCGACCATAGCGTGTCTGTTCTCGGTTTTCCCGCCATTATGGTAGAAGTGTTCTTTTGTAACGACATTGAATTGCTGCCAGAAACGACTCACCATCTCATTTTGGCGAAAATCGTTGTGATGCCAAGTGGAAAGGATAAACCTTGCCCGTGTTTGGCGCAAGGCATGGAAAAGTTCCTCTTCATCCTTTTCCGTCCAACCATTATAATAGTCAACATACCGCCCGTAATAAGGTGGGTCGCAATAAATAAGGTCGTTTTCCCCTGCCTGTGCTATTGTTTCAAGAAAGTGTACGTTATTGAAAACCCATTTTTTCCCTCCAATTATACGAGCAATGTTTTCAATCTGATTACATATTTTGGTTATATATGCAGGTGCAAATCGCTCGGGTTTCTTGCAAAAGGGTATGTTCCAACAACCTTGCTTGTTGAAACGCATCATCCCATTAAATCCTGCACGAGACAAGAATATAAAATCATACGGGCTGTGCTCTTTGTTGAACCTGTCGCGCACAAGACGATAGTGGGCGTAGCCATCCTCATCCGCCGCCTCCAAAAGGCGGCCTTCATGTTCAAGATATGCACGCATGGTGTAAGGCGTAACCTCTCCGTTCTGTACCTTCTGGTAGAAATTGATGATGTGCGGATTGGTGTCGCCAACAATGTGCGCGCCCATTATGGGGCAGTTGAAACCCACAACGCCAGTTCCAAAGAAGGGTTCTACCCAGCGTGCGGTAAGGCTAACGCCCGAAGTCAATATCAGGTCATTAATCCACGGCACCAATTTTGTCTTGATACCTTGCGACTTTATAGGGGGAATGATAACAGGCATCTCTACTTTTTCAATTCTTTAAGTCGTTTACTTTTCTCTTCCAAATACTCTGTGTAAGATTTAAGATTATTGTAAGGCGGCTCCCCCATGCCAGCCTTTTGGGCATCGGCCGCATTATAGAAGTTCATCCAATAATCATCGAAAACATTTTCTCCATGTTTAGCGAACGTTCCCTCCCCTTTCACTAGCTTGTCAACATCAACAATACCTCCGATATTCCTAGTGTTTCCGCTTCCTGGTCTGTCGCTTGCTATTTTCCACTTTGGCTGGACAAAGAATATGAAGTGCTTTATAACCGACTTTATTTCCTCAAGCTTGTCAATACTATATACTTTCATGTCCTTGTCCTTGTCGACGCCCTGTTTGTAAAGTACTCCAAGTACAAGATGGCATTTATAGTCGCCATATGGATAATCCGTGTTCTTTTTTGCTTTGCGGTCACGGAAATAGCCCCAATAAGAGCCAAGTGTAAGGCCATTCACCTTTTTGTTGTCATTGTAGTAGCTCGATTTAAAGTCTACGGCAAACAAATTACCTTTCTTATCTTTAAATGTTAAGTCTGGATAGAAGTTTTGTGCCGATGGAAATTCCAAAACAAGGCGATTGTGCTTAGCGAAAGCAGCCAGTTTCGGGATGAGTATAATTTCTATAACCTTAGATACGACCTTCGTATCATTGGTTATTCCATAAATATTCTTGTTCACATCTATAAAGCCCTTTACTATCCAGTCATTGTTTGGGGTCTCAAGTAACGCCTTATATGATTTCACTTCTTCTGCCAGAAGTTCTTGAAACACTTTCTTATCCATACTTTAAACATTTTACGAACGACATGTTAAGCCTTTTAAACTATCTTGCAACACAGATTTCATTTCAGACAGATACGAGGAAATCATAGACTTATGGAACACTCCTTTATCTTTTGAAAAGCGAAATCGATGCAAAAGAGCAACGCACGCTGCACTTCAAAGATAGCGGTAGGCTTGCCCCTCGCTACCTTACCATATTTTAGTGGGTGTTATTTTCGTGTTCCTAAGCCTAAGTTAACACGCACACCCACGCGCTAAGCACAAGACAAAGATACAATAAAATTTGAACTCCAACCCTATCTGCCACAGGCAAAACGCCGTTATATGCCGAAAAACAAGTTCTTGAAGGACAATTCAACGCACACCACAAACGCACTTGGGCGTGCCCTTGCCCTGAAAACAGACTTCAAAACGTGCGGGATGGGGAACGACTCACCAACAGGAAAAAACGCCAGACACATGAACAACGTCCTATGAAGGCTTATGCCACACACTGGAATTCATCTTACACAACCATTTTTTATCTGAGCATTATTTACAAGACAGCAACTTGCGGAACGGGCATTCTAGAAAGAAAAATGCCCAATAGCTACATTTTCTTACCACATCCACTACCCTACCACCACCCCAAAAGGCTCTATCATTATAAAGGGAAACCGAGAATGAAAACAGAAAACGAGCATATTGACAACCTGATACGCCGCTTTGTACAAGGCGACATCACGGCCGACGAGCTTGGCGAACTGAACGATTTCGTTCGCCAAAGCGAGGAAAACAGGCAGTATGCACGCAATTTGCGCGAACTGCTTTTCGACCGCGCCGCCGCAAAGGCACACGAAGAGTTCGACGTGGAGCAGGCTCTGCAACGCTTTCATGCGCATGTACACACAGGCAACACAGGCGAAAAACAGGCACAACGCCTGCCAATAAAGCTGCTGGTAAGGGTCGCTGCGGTTATTCTCATTGCCGTGTTGCCCATCATTGCCTACTTCTTAGGCATGCAAAAGGTAAACCGGCAGTTTGCCATGATAGAGACATCGGCCCCAGATGGTTCGCAACTTAGCCTTGTTCTTCCCGACGGCAGCAAGGTAAAGCTCAATTCGGGCTCTACCATCAGGTACTCACAAGGGTTCGGCATATCCGACAGAAGGATCTATTTGCAGGGAGAAGGTTTCTTCTCTGTAAAGCACAACGAGCGGCTACCATTGTCTATCGTTACCAAAGACGTTGTTCTGCACGACCTCGGAACGGCCTTCAAAGTGAGCAATTATCAGGAAGACCAACACGCAACGATTAGCCTTTACGAGGGCGAACTAAGCATAGACAACCTCATTTCGCAACAAAAGGGCCTTGCCGTAAAGCCGGGCGAACGTATCGTTGTTGACAAGACAACGGGCCAACTGCATAAAGAAAGCGTCAAAGAAACAATGGATGAAGGCGCAAGCATGAACACCCTGTACTTCGACAACCAGCCGCTTGAAATGATTGCACCCGTTCTTTCGAGAAACTTTGGCGTGCCGATAGAGGTAGACAAGGAGGTTCGCAGCAGGCGTTTCTACCTCATATTTAATAAGCGAACAAGCAACATCGAGCAAATACTGCAAACAATGACCCAAACGGGACACGTTAAATGCAGGTGGGCTGATGGGCACTACCGGCTTTACTAGCATCGTCCACAACCACAGCACATAATGTATATTATCATCACTAAACAATTTATAACTAACTTATTTCGACATGAGAACATTAACAAAGAAGTTTCTGCTCGCAACCTTCCTTGCACTTTCAATGGAGGTTTCAGCCAAAGCGAGTATGGTAACGATGACTCTCCGAAACGTCACCGTGAAGGAAGCCATCGTTGATTTGCAAAAAAACACGGGTTACTCGGTTGTTATCTATGCCAAAGACGTGGACATGAACCGCCGCGTAAACGTTGAGGCACGCAACGAAAAGGTAACAGACGTTGTAGGGAAAATCCTTGCAGGACAAAACGTTACTTACGAAATCAACGGCAAGACCATTGTTGTGAGCCAGCCTAAGGGCGTCCCTTCGGAAAGCGCGCGCACCCAAAAGGGAGACGACAAAAAGCAGCGCGTAAAGGGAAATGTGGTAGACGAACAGGGACAACCCATCATTGGGGCATCCGTTGTTGACAAAGCCACGAACACGGGTGCGGTTACCGACCTTGACGGGAACTTTGTTCTGGACGTGCCCATCGGCACCGAGCTCACCATTAGCTATGTGGGCTATGCCGACTACAAGCTACGCGCCGCGCAAAACATGAACGTACAGCTTAAGCCCAACACCAAACTGCTAGACGATGTGGTTGTGGTGGGCTATGGTAGTCAGAAGAAAGTAGACGTAACAGGTTCTATCGCATCGGTTACTGGCAAAGACATCGCACGTTCGCCAATGGCCAACCTCACCAACTCTATCGGTGGAAAGCTGGCCGGCTTGCGCGTTGTTCAGCGATCGGGAGAACCTGGCAAGGACGGCAGCGACATCGATATTCGCGGTTATGGCACAGCGTTGGTTGTGGTAGATGGCGTTCCAAGCAGTTTCGACCAAATCGATCCGAACGAAATAGAAAGCATTACCATCCTGAAAGATGCCTCTGCCGCCGTGTATGGCATTCGTGCCGCCAATGGCGTTGTCTTAGTTACCACGAAGCGTGGAGGCTCGCAAGCCACGAAGATAGAACTTAATTCTACCTTTAGTTGGCAGCGGCCAACCATCTATCCCAAGCTCTGTAACGCTGCCCAATTTGTGGAACTTACCGACGAAGACCTGGTGAACCGCGGCAAACAACCCACATACGGCCGCGAAAAGCTTGAGAAATGGCGCGCAGGCGGCGAAGGTTACGAAAGCACCGACTGGTACAACGAGGTGGTAAGGCCTTGGGCTCCGCAGCAGCAATACAACCTCAACGTACGTGGTGGTACAGACAAAGCCCGTTATTTTGCCTCACTGGGCTATCTCAACGAGGGTGGCATTTGGCGTTCTAACAGCTCCAACTTCCAACGTTTCAACTTCCGTTCAAACATGGACATCCAAATAACCGACGGCCTGTCGGCATCGTTGTCGCTGTCGGGACAGAAAGGAAAGCGGCACTCCTCGCCGTGGGATCCCTTCTATGTAATGGCCTCGATACAGCAAACGTTCCCCACTTCGCATGTCTACGCCAACAACAACCCCAACTATTACGCCGCAACCAACATCGTGGCACGTAACGCAAAAGCCGTTACCGACCCCGACATGATGGGTTACGACAAGTCGCAAAACAAGCGTTTCGAGGGTACGGCATCACTCACTTACGACTTCCAAAAAATTAAAGGCCTGTCGTTGAAAGGTTTGTTCTATTACCGCAACATCGACGATTACCGCAACTTGTTCCAAAAGAAGTACAACTACTATGCCTACGACAAGGCTGCCGACAAGTACGATGTGGCCTTTACGGGATTTAATCCCTCTAACCTTAAACGCTCGATGTGGAACGATGAAACCTACATGTTGCAAGCTTCAATCAGCTACGAGAACACCTTTGCCAAACTGCACCATGTAAAGGGCTTGCTATTGTCTGAAACAACCCGCACTAAATACCACAGTCTGGATGGCTTTCGCGAGTTTAACATCGATGCCTTTCCCGAGCCAGACAACGGCAACGAAAAGAACAAGAGCAACGGAGGAAACAGCTCACAAAGTGGGCGCATCGGTTATGTAGGCCGAATAGACTACGACTATGCCGGCCGTTATCTCATGGAATTCAGTTTCCGTTACGATGGTTCGTCCAAGTTCGAGAAGTCAAAGCGCTGGGGTTTCTTCCCTTCCGTATCGGCGGGATGGCGCATTAGCGAAGAGGCTTTCATGAAGAAATTCAGCCATGTGCTAGACAATCTGAAACTACGTGCCTCGTGGGGACGGCTGGGCGACGACGAATCGGTGGAGGGCTACCAATATCTAGAAGGCTACACCTACCCCAACGGCTCCTATCTCTTCGGCAGCGATGTGTTCAAGACCCTTGTCCCTAAGGGTTTGGCAAACAAGAACATCACCTGGTACACGTCCGACATTTACAACCTCGGCCTTGATTTCGACCTCTGGCATGGGCTGCTTTCGGGAACGTTAGAGTTGTTCTATCGCCATCGCGACGGCTTGTTGGCCACTCGCGCCGCCTCTTTGCCCACTACTTTTGGTGCTAAACTGCCCCAAGAGAACCTAAATTCTGACAGCCACCGAGGCTTTGAGCTGCAACTCTCGCACCATAACAAGATAGGAGAACTCACTTACGATGTTATGAGCAATTTCTCGTTCTCGCGCGCCAGACACGACTATGTGGAACGCAACGCATCGCTGAACGACAACGACAATTGGCGGAACAACACCAACGGACGTAACAAGAACATCTGGTGGGGCTACAAGGCCATTGGCCAATTCCAGTCGGAAGACGAGATTGCAAACTCGCCCATACAAGACGGAAACGGCAATCAAGACCTTAATCCGGGCGACATCAAGTACGAAGACTATAACCACGACGGCGTAATAGACGAAAACGACGTGCAACCCATAGGCCGAGGAAAGACGCCCGAAATAATGTATGGCCTAACACTTAATGCGCAATGGAAAGGCATAGACCTAACCGTGTTCTTCCAAGGAGCGGGCAATTTCAATGCGCTGCTGTCTAACGACATGGCTCATCCCCTGTATAACGGCTCGAACACGCCGACGGCATTCATGGACCGTTGGCACCACGAAGACATCTACGACACCTCTTCGCCGTGGGTTCCAGGAAAATATCCGTCCACCTACGCTAGCGGAAAGCAAAACAACCGACGCGTATCTTCGTTCTGGCTACAAAACGCCAGCTACCTGCGCTTAAAGGAATTGCAAATCGGTTACACGCTGCCAAAGAACTGGGTGCAACGTGTGGGCCTTGAAAACGTACGCGTTTTCTTATCGGGTTTCAATCTCCTTACCTTCACCGGAATGGAATTGCTCGACCCCGAAGCCGAAGGCGGCCCTGGCAGATACTATCCGCAATTAAAGGTTATCTCTTTCGGTCTTAACGTTAAGCTATAACATCAGATTACATTAAATAACTGACAGATGAAAAATCTCAAATCATATATCGCCCTAGTGTGCACTGTGGCACTTGCCGTTTCGTGCAACAACGTGCTCGACACCTCGCCAACAAACCTTTTGAACGACAACCAAGTGTGGAGCAGTAAAAATGCAATAGATGCATATTTAGGACAACTGTACGACTCGATGCAGGTTGAAGACCTGGAATATCAAATCGAAAGCGAGGGCCAATACCTCTCGGAGTTCACGGACGAGGCCGTTCGGGCGTACACTTGGGGCCGAGCCAACTACGCATTGATACCCGAAGGCGTCTTCGGATGGTGGGGATATAAGGAGGTTAGAAACACAAACACCTTCCTCGACAACATCGACAATGCTGCCGCCCTTACCCCCGAAGAACGAAAAGTATATGAGGCCGAGGCACGTTTCTGCCGCGCCATGAACTATTTTGCCATGGTTAAGCGCTATGGAGGCGTGCCCTTGGTTACCATCGCACAAAAATACGATGGTGGTGACGTCAAAACATTGCAACTGCCCAGAAACAAGGAGTACGAGATTTACGACTTCATCAAGGACGAATGCCAAGCCATCCAATCCACACTTCCCGAAAGCAGAGAGGGCGAAGACAAATATCGCGCCACACGTTATGCCGCATACGCCCTTGAATGCCGAGCCATGCTGTACGCCGCAAGCGAGGCAAAATACGGCAATGTACAACTGGATGGACTAATCGGCATACCCGCAGAGAAGGCCGAAGGCTATTGGAAAGCCGCCAGGGCTGCCGCAGAAAAGATTATCAACTCTGGCAAATACGCCCTCTATACGGCCAAAACCGACAAGGCGGAGAACTTCCAATACCTCTTCCTCGATGAGAGCGAGGCCAACAAAGAGCAGATTTTCACCAAGGCTTTCGACACCTCTAACAAGGGCGGAACCTTCGATTACTTCAATGCGCCGCAAAGCTTTAAGCTCGACTACGGTTGCGTGACCAACCCCACCGCCGACTTTGTTGCCGAATTTGAATACAAGGACGGCAGCGACGGCGCTCTGAAAGTGAACGACGCCAGCGGAAATCCAATCAAGTATGCAGACCCAACCGACTTGTTCAAGGATAAAGACCCGCGCATGCTTGGTTCTATTCTCTACCCATTTTGTCCTTGGCAAGGAAACAGGGTTGAAGTGCGCAAGGGCATCATCAAGCCCGATGGAACCATCGTAACGGCCAGTTCGCTGAGCGACAAGTACGAAGGAACAAACACCACCATCGCAGCAAAAGATGGTACACTTACCTCTACCGACGTAACGAAAACTGGTTTCTACATCAAGAAGTTTATGACTCCTAATAAGGTTGTAGACTATGAAAAGGGCGAAACCAACTGGATGGTGTTCCGCTATGCAGAGGTGCTGCTCAACTATGCCGAGGCTTGTGTTGAGCTTGGCGACGATGCCGAGGCGTTAAGGGCAGTAAACCTCATCCGCGAACGTGCAGGTATCGCTCCGCGTACAAGCATCAACCGCGACCAAGTACGCCACGAACGCAAGGTGGAACTGGCCTTCGAGAACCACCGTTGGTGGGACATCAGACGCTGGCACATTGCCGACCAATTGCTCAACGCCAAGCAATTCAAGGCGCTTAACCCCTATCTGGTTTGGGAAGATGGTAAAGACGTATCGCAAATGAAGTACATCTTTAAGATTGAAGACGCCCCAAAAGACCCGCGCACATTCTTACCTAAGCTGTATTACGAGCGCATACCGGCCGATGCCATTTCAACAAACCCCAACATCAAACAAAACCCTGGTTACTAAAATCGCATGGAAATGAAAAAGATATTATTGTCTCTAACTGCTTGCCTGGCCTTGCTCACGGGTTGCGGCATAGACAACTACGACGAGCCTACGGGTTCTATCGCTGGGGGCATATACGATGCCGAAACGCAAGAACTCATCCCCGCACAGTCGCCCAACGGCGCGCGCGTACAGGTTACACAAGATGGTTATAGCCAACCCACCAACTTTTGGTGCAAGCCCGACGGCTCCTTCGAGAACACCCGCTTGTTCCCCGGAAAGTACAAACTAGCGGTACAAGGGCCGTTTGTGGCCTCAACCATTACCGAACAAGAGGTGAACGTACCTTCGTCGAACATCAAAGTGATGGTAGAACCTTACCTGCGCATCACCGCAACGGCCAAACTTAACGGAAAAACGCTGGACATCGACTACACGGTAAACCAAAACAGCAAGTCTACGGGCACGGTTAGCACGATTGAAATACTGTGCGGCAACACCATTGGACTTAGCGTAACCACGTCGAAAAAGCGTGCGAAGATTAGCACCGACGACCAACCCATTGGCCAACAACACCATTATACGATGGAGAATGTTGACACCAAGGGCGCGGTATTTGTGCGCGTGGCTGCCAAAACCTCCGAAACATCATATTATAATTACTCTACGCTGCTGAAGCTGAAATAACTTATAGGCTTTAAAAAGCGAATATCATCCCGGTTGAGAACATCTTCTCGACCGGGGTTTCTTTTCACCCCAATCGGCCGTTAGAGCCTGTGCAGATTTTGTGTATTGTTGAGCATATTGCCTGCCTTATTCTTGAAGACGTAGCGGGCTACGTCAAGAGAATAAGACAGGCAAGATGCCGATAAGCAAACGAAAGATGAACAGGAAGCGATGGAAAAGACCTAAAATAACAAGTAAGCGGTCTAACGACCGATTGGGGTTTAACCCAGACGCTAGAAACGGACTCGCCAACCCCTCATTTTGACCTCTCATCTACTCACCAACTTGTCTTCCCATCAACTTCTCTACGCATCAACCTGCCTACTCGTCAACCTGTCTACTCGCCTACTTGGCTACTTACCTACTTGCCCACTCGTCTACATGTCTACCCGCCAACTAAACTCCCCATTTACTTACCAACCCCTTTTGTCCGCTTTTCAGTAAGAATTTTAACACAAAAACCGCCCATTTTATCCACCAACTGCCCACTCCTCCGCAAAAAATCAATTCTCGCGAGGGTTTGCTTTGGTGCAGAAGAGGGCACTGCTCATACATGGCGACAAGGCATTAGGAGTGGTATTAATATGCAAACATTGCCCAATTAAGTGCCATTTGCACCCAAAAAACCTCTTATTAGCGGCAAAACGCAGGCTAATATGCCGCTAAACGCAAGACAAAATGTAATAAAATGCAAGACAAAATGCAATAAAATACGAGGAATATTGGTGTTTAAAGCACTTCTAACAATAGGATAACACACCCAAAACATGCTAAAAAGCATAAAATACAGTGGCATTTTGCCACTAAATGCCGATTTTGGTGATTGAAAAAAATGCGAGTCAGCAACAAACTAGAAAGGCTAAATGGTGCTAAATGCAGCCGGCATGCTCAAATTTGGACGAAATTTTAAACGCACAAAGCTGCGAATAGCGACTAATTACATGCTTTTCGACCTTTATTTTTTCTAGAATAGAGTGGCAAGCAGGGTGTGTTTTGTAAAATATATCGCAAGTTTGTGAGGTTATGAGTTTGTGAGTTTGTGAGTTTGTGAGTTTGTAAGTTTGTGAGGTTTGTGAGGTTTTGAGTTTATGAGTCTGTGCGTTGTCTGTCTTGCCAGTTTATAAGTTTATGAATTTATGGGTTAGTAAGTTTGTGTCACTATTCGAAGTGCAACACTGTTTTGCCATCGACAGATAGGGCTGAATTAATTTATTCGCATCTTTGTTTGATTTCTCCTGTGCGAGAGGAGTGTTTATCTTGGTTTTGTTTCAAAAAGGCAATCAATTCCTCTCCATTTGCAGAAATATTAAAAGTCAAGTCAATTTCATTATTTTTTTTCGTTTTTGCTTGTAAGTTTAAAGAAAATAAACTATATTTGCAAAAATATCTAATCATTAAAATCGATCATTATGAACCTGACATCAACAGCCATAAAGCGGCTCGCATTGTCGCTCCTTTTGTTTTTTGTAATAGGGATTTCAACTTTGATGAGCCAAACCTATTACGATCGAATAACAAATGTTCAGACCCCTAATGTGGCAAACCTTGGCGTTTATGGGGAGATTCCCATTACGCCATTTACAGGCACTCCCAACATTAGTATTCCTCTTTATGAACTCAATTTGGAAGGTTTAAAGTTTCCCATAACCCTATCTTATCATTCAGGTAGTGTCAAACCCGATCAACACCCTAGTTGGGTTGGGCTTGGCTGGACGCTTAATGCGGGTGGTGTTATCTACCGAACAATCAACGAAGGACCAGATGAGTTCTCTGCGCCAGGCGTTTTCTTTGACTATACCCATCGGGGATATTACTTCCAGCATAGTATACTAGATAACGACAGTTGGAACAATGCCGATTATTTGAAAGAGAGAGCAAGAACTACTTATACTACGTACTGGGATAGAGCGCCAGATGAATTTTCCTTTCAATTCTTGGAGTACTCAGGTAAGTTTTGGCTCTCTGAAAAAGGAGAATGGAAGGTGCAATGTAGCAAACCAATAAAGGTAGAGTTTAATGGCAACTTTGTGGATATCCCAAAAGATTTACATTGGCCTCCAAACGAAATGCGTCGTAACCAAACGCCAACATTTGCAGGTTTTACGCTTATTGACGAAAAAGGAAATCGTTTTGAATTTGGATATACGTCCTCTGCCATCGAATATTCGAAGAAGTTCTTTAAGCAGGGAAGAGATATTTGGCTTGCCAATGCCTGGCATCTAACGGGTATTGTATTGGCGAATGGCCAAAATGTAAGACTAAATTACGAGCGGGGTGCTTATATAGACCAGCTTTACTCCTCGTACATGAGAGTTTTAGACCAAGAAGGGAAAAACCCCAAGTGGTCTTCATGCAATTCCTCTTTTGCTTCTTCGCAAGATATGACCATAAACGGAGTGCTTCTGTCGCCAGTTTATTTGAAATCTATTAATGGAGAAAATGAGGACTTGGTATTTAACCGTACCTTGTCTAACGACCTGCGGGTTCAGTCGTTTAAATACTATGATTACTTTACTTCCATGAACTTGTGGCCTGCGTTCAACCTGTTGATGTATGATTTGACCCCAAAGCAAGAGGAGAATTTAAATGGCTGCCTTTCCAAACTGAAATGGTATAAACTTTCAGATATCACCGTTGTTCGTAAGAACGGATACCCAAACATGCATCTTGTACTCGACTATGATGAAAATCCTAATCAGCGACTCATCCTAAAATCTATAAGAGAAGAAGACATGATACATGCAAGGACCGCCAAAAAGTATAGCTTTGAATACAACCGTCCCGATTTGTTACCCCTATACCTTTCTAATGAGACAGATCATTGGGGATATTACAATGCACGCGAAGCTAGCATAATGGATTTAGACGGCTATTATGCAAAAAAGGAAGCTAATCCTAACTGTGCCTCATTGGGATTGCTCACAAAAATAACCTATCCTACTGGCGGTTATACGCGCCTGGTGTTCGAACCACACCAATATTCTAAAAACTTAAAACTAAACCGTTGGGAAGGTTGCTTTACAGAAAATGTAGATAAGTATGCAGGTGGTGCCCGTATAAAGGAAATATACTCCTCACCCACTGATAGAGCGGAAGACGAGACCTTAGTACATCGCTATTATTTCAGTAAGTCAAAGGATGGACGGTCTAGTGGTGTATGCGGTGGACAGTTTAAGTATTTCTACCAGAACAACACGATTAAACCATTTGACAATAAAGGATCTAAGCGAGTGTCCATATTCACTTCTAGTTCTGTTCTTCCTGCTTGTGCCAATAGTCAGGGTACAAGCGTAGGTTACACGGATGTGATTGAAACAAATGCTGACGGCTCTTACCAAAAGTACCACTATACCAATTTTGATAATGGACATCTGGACGAACGTTTCGAATGCAACATGCAGCAAGGGATGGAAAATAACGAACAGTATGCAAAAAAAGAGCAAGAGCGAGGACTGTTGTTGCGTAAACAAAGTTTTGACAACACGGGTAAGCTGCGTCAAGATGAAGACATAAGCTATGTGAAAAATAAGATAAACGAGAATTATGTGCGTGCTATGAATGCCGATTGTTACAGTATCTGCGGGGGCGAGGCTGGTTCTTATGGCGAGGGCGTATGCTATAAGATATACACCTACTCAATGTTGCCAGCCACACGTCGTGAAGTGTTTTTTGAGAATGGCGACAGCCTGGTTAAACAGTTTCGATACAATTATAATGCTCGTGGAATTTTACAAGAAACCATTACCACTCTACCAACGAATGATAAGCTACGACATTTTATAACATACGCAGACGACATGAAGGCTACACCAACTTATGATGCCATGGTGAAACGCCACATGGTGGGCATACCCATCGAACAGTTCACGTTTAGAAACAGTTCACTCGTAGATGCCACGTTAAATACGTTCAAGCTTAATATTAAGAATAGCTGGCCCGTGCTTGACAAAGTTTACCACGGAATGTTCAAATTGCCTTACTCCAAAACCGAACCTATACGTTTCGACGGCGAAACCGTTCCACAGCGATATGGTGAGGCCGAAATACAATTCAACAACTATGATGCTAGCAACAACTACCGTGAAGCCATCGGTAAAGGAGGTAGGCGCGTGGTGTTCTTTTGGCAAAAGGGGTTCAAACAACCTGTGGCAATTTTTAAAAATGCTCAGAACAACAGGGACACAATATATGAAAAGCGTGTAAACCGCGTATGTAAGGGACTAGCTATTGAGTGCAAACCATACGCTGAAAAAGAAATAACATTTACTACAGAACAAGAAACAGAGTTGGAAGTAGAAATGTTTTTCCCCGAGAGTGATAAAAAGAACTTCTTTATGTATGTTGGCGTAGATCAGCATACTGTGAATCTGCTTATCGACTTTAGGCGCGATCCTCAAAACCGTGATAGATATTATGCAAAGCTGGGGCGAATATCTGCAGGCAAACACACGTTGCATGTTGCGGTAGAATATGTTGGTAAAGAAGGAAAAGCTGACGAAAGTGGATATTCTGTGTATGCAAAAGTAAATTGTTATTATACGGTTATAACCCCACTTCCACCACGCATTGTAGGCTATAATAATGTTTTCTATGAAGGGTTTGAGCATGGAAGAGGGGAGAATTTTGTTCACATGGGTTTCCACAGTTCCTGGAGTTATCATGGTGTATATCGGGTACGTTTGGATGTTGATCCGAAGAAACGGTATTTTATCGATTATCAAGTGTACCACAATGGAAACTGGCTGTATAAATGTGCTCCATTTACAGGTGGAGAGTACATTATAAATGAGAATTACGACCCAATTGACGACATACGGATATACCCCGAGGATGCGGAAGTGATGTCATTCAATTATGATGGAACAGGGCAAATAACAAGTCGAACTGACCAACGAGGCTATACCTATTCTTACAAATACGATGCCTTTGGACGATTGGTCAGCGAACATGATACGGATTGGAACACACTAAAAAGTTACGAATACCATTACAAAAATCAGGAGGCAAAATGAAAATGATTAGGCATTATACATTTAATTGGCAAGCAACATTGCTATGCCTTGCAGTATTTCTTGCAAATCCTTCTACAAAGTGTTTTGCGCAAGACAATACGCGGAGCTATGTCAAGACAAGCGTGCGTGTAAAAAAAAGCATCGACGGATGGTTAGACAACATACAGTACGTTGACGGCCTTGGCCGACCTGTGCAGAATGTGCAGCTTCATGTTACGCCAAACAAAAACAATTTGGCCGACAGGATAGAATATGATGTTATGGGGAGAAAAAGCAAGATTTGGCTGCCCATACCCACCACGGCAGACTATGTGGAAACTGCCGATATGAGCAACAAAGATGGCTATTATTGGGACACTGCTCCATTTGAACTACGCGCATACGAGCCATGGCAGAAGGGCAGAAGGACAAAAAGCATAGGGCCAGGGCGGGCGTGGGTAGAACATCCCTCAGTATCATCTCTCCATACCAACAAAGGCAGTGGTGTACTAGCTTGCAAAAAGTATACTGTGGATGAAACCACGGGCGCGTTGAAAGAAGAAGGATTCTTCCCCAGCAACCAACTGCTCGTGCAAAAACTTACTGATGAAGACAGAAATGAAAAGTATGTTTTCGCCGATGCTGAAGGGCGACAGTTGCTGGTGCGTAGAGTGGATGGAAACACGTATAGCGACGTCTATTTTGTACACGATCTACGCGGCAACATTCGCTACGTGCTGCAACCCATGTACCAAAAGCAGCCCAGTATCGACAAGTTTGCCTTTCGTTATCTATACGACGAGACCAACCGCTGCATCGAAAAGCAATTGCCTGGCTGCGAGAAGATTGTCTACGCCTACGATGCTGCCGACCGGATGGTAATGTCGCAAACAGGAAACCAACGTCGAACAGGACATAAAACGTTCTATCGATACGATGCTTTGGGGCGTAACACCCATGTGGTGGAGCGCGCCGTGGGCAACGACAGCCTCGTAACAATTAGAAAGTTTTACGACGATTATAGCTTTCTCGATCAACAGGGGTTCAACAGTCCATGTTTTAAAGTTAGTGCACAGCGTGCCCAAGGCCTGCTAACAGGACGCGAAGTGGCAGTATATGGTTGCGACAGCCTTTTGCGCGAGGTGAATCTATACGACCGCAAGGGTAGACTTACCCGTCAGATACGCACCAACATGCGGGGTGGATATGATGATACGAGTTATAAATACAGCTTCACCGACAAACCCGTAAGCAAACTTATGGTTCACAGCACTGCAAATATGCCTACACTAACGCAACGCTACGAATACGAGTACGATCATGCCGACCGACTGGCAAAGGTTACTTATAGTCTGAACAATGCTGAAAAGAAAACGTTGCGCGAAATAGATTATGATGAGTTGGGAAGAGTGCACGACGAGCGTACGGGGGATATGGCGGAGCTGGCCCGAACGATCAACTATAATATACGGTCGTGGCCTATTGTACGCTATTGCCCTTTGCTTGAAGAAAAGATTTGTTATGAAGATGGTTACCCCGCACGCGTCGAGTATATCACCCCTTGCTACAGTGGAAATATTTCAGCTTATGTCTCATCTATAGGGAAACCTGCGAAAGGCCGTTTCGAAGAAACAAACAACATAAAGCGATGTTTCCGTTTCAACTACGATGGTCTTTCTCGATTGAAAAAAGCGGAATATGTTGAAAACGATAAAGCCAATAACCACTATGATACTAGCTATAAGTATGATTTGCAGGGAAACTTAATCACGCTATGGCGCAATGGTGAGTATTATTATGACATGTTTGGCCCAATAGACTATGTTGAGATGAAATACAACGGTAACCAGTTATGTAAGGCTAGTGATAGATTTGGTGATCCGCGTTTCTCTAATGGTTTCCAATTTACAGATGGATCGGACCGAGCGGAAGAATATACATACGACGCCAATGGCAACATGACTGCCGACTTAAACAAGCACATCTGTAAAATAAGCTACAACACGCAAAACTTACCTCAAGACGTACGTTTCACCGATGGCAGCAGCATTGCTTACCTCTATGATGCCGACGGAAACAAGCTGCGCACCAGCTATGCCATAGCCTCGTATTCCGAGAGCATGCCCGTTACACAGGTGATGCACGGCAACGTTTCTTCACAAGCCCAACAACCATATATGGCACGCAACAGCATCGACTATTGCGGCAGCGCGGTTTACGAGAATGGTAAGCTGGCCTACGTACCGATTGATGGTGGCTACATAACCTTCGCCGACAGCACGGCAACATCTGCCCCCACCTTTCATTATTATGTTAAAGACTATCTGGGCAACAACCGCCTTGTTGTTCGCGACGACGGCTTTGGCGAACAAATGAACCACTACTACCCCTTTGGTGCTTTAATGTCGGCAAGCACTCAAGGTGCAGCCCAACGCTATAAGTATAACGGCAAAGAGCTAGACCGCATCCACGGCCTAAACCTTTACGACTATGGCGCACGCCAATATGATGCTGCACTAGGACGATGGACTAGCATTGACCCTTTGGCCGAGAAATATTACGACATCTCACCCTATGCGTATTGCGCAAACAATCCAGTGGTATTTGTAGATCCTGATGGATGTAAGTTTGACTTCTCCAAGATGACAAAGGATGAATACCAAAGTTATCTGGGTCAGATTAATCTGCTGCGTGGGGCTAGTCCGTTGTTTAACACGATGTACACATCTTTAGAGCTATCTAAAAATACATACTTCATTAGTTTTGATGAGGTGAGATCTGTTGCTAAAGATAAAAACGAAATCTTTGGGCATTTCGTTATGGGAGATAATGGTGGCGCATTAATATTTAATAAGGAGCATTTCGCAACAATCCCACATAATGTATTTGCAGAAGAATTTTTCCATGCATACCAATACGATAATAGAGACGGCTATGCCAAAGGCGAATTTAATAAGGAGTTTGAAGCTAAGACTTTTGCATTTGCTCTTACTTATGGGATGGGCACCAGCTTTCTCACCTATAAAGGGATGTCTGAATTCCAAAAACGGATAATGAAACTTATGTATGGTACAGAGGATAACCCCATATCTAGAGAGGCTGTCATGTCTAATGCCTTTCTTGATGATTATATGGTTAGTGCCGAGAAATATGCAAAATACAACATCGTAAATCGAATTGGTGGAATAAATTATCGATTGCATACAAAAGTAAAGCCTTACGCACTGCAAAAGATAGTATTAGACACTTATAAATAATATTTTTATAATATGAAAGCAAAAGTTATCGCATTTCTCCTTTGGGCCAGTCTGCCATGCTTTGGACAGGTTGCTGTTGATCTTGATTGTATTTTTCGGAGTTATAGAGTCTTTGGGAGAGTGATGCTGGAAGTCTTCGGCTCGGATAAGATACAAAAGATGATAGACTCTAAGCAGAGCATTGGCCTGTGGCTGAATGTAGACAGTTTAGGTTATGTAATAAGTGTTCAAAAGGGTAGGGGAAAAATGCCTGAACCGCAACTTGGCTTAATGGTGGATAGCCTTAGAGCATATTTTAAACGGCATGCGGTGCAGTTTCCAATTTGCTATGCGTTTGAGGATAATGGACTTACGTATGAGGAACAACTAAAAAACGCATTAGATGATTTCCTAGAATCTAAAAATAAATTCACCATGGTGTACTTTCCCGGAGAATTGTTGACTTCTTATGAATTTGATAAGTACCGTGGCTATAAGGGTTCAAAGTTCGATTATTTGTTGTTGAAACTAAATGAGCAGGAAATACCGATTAAGAAGAAAGTACGTGTGCATGAGAAAAAGGACATCTTCGTTGAGCCATGAACAACGCCAAGATTGCTTAAAGTATGATTGGGCAAAATCTGCATTTTAGCCTAAAGGTTAGTTGATAAGTAAAATATACAAATTTGGTGCTCGTTCACCTTAAAAACATAAAGAAGATGAAGAAAATATTGTTTTACCTACTTGTAATTGTTTGCCTCTCTACCTCATGTGTTTGGCAAAGAACAAAGAGATATAAAATACCGAAAACAAATAAGGTACTGCTAATTTATAAACCTTGGTTTACGGGAGATGCGTACGTAACAATTAGAGACAGTGGTGCGACTGCGCTCAAGAAATCAGACATCGATGTTATACGCGTTCCCATATACGAATCGACAGAACTTAATTTTGTGCTGGAACTGTCTGATCCCGGTAAAATATATTATGTCGACCCATGGGATTTTGCCACACTACATCTTAGACAAAAGAAGTATAAAAAAATCAAGTTTGGAGACAAACGATTTTACCAACCGAGACAACCGGCTACCAGGTTCGATGTTCGGCCTGGATATATAGAGGTGGGCGTAAGAGCTTATGCCAAGTATGTAATTTACAGCGAGGGGAAGGACTATATCGAACTAGAACCATTCTGACGCTTGATACTATTCACTATATTGAAGGGTGCTATAGATAAGCCCAGATAAAATTTCCTAAATAATAGAAACAATGAAATTTAAAACTATACTTATGAATAGACAACGATTTCTGCACATCGTCTTGGCAGCATTCATTCAATGTTCCTACGGGATAATGGCGCATGCCCAAGGGTTTAATGCGGTAGAGAAGATGCGCAACGCCTATCGCGCGGGCGATAGGATGATGGGAAGACAATTGTTGGTGGGCGATGTAGCGTGCCTTATCAACGATAGCCTTTGCGACCTAAGCCGAACGCAGGTGGCTAACGATCGCTATACCTGCCGTTATGAAAAAGGCCCAAACAATGACGTGATTAGCCGATTGGAGCATGGCACACGCTATTTCTTCGAACACAAGGGCGACAGCTTGCTTATTATGGGGTTTGAAAACCATTTGGCAAAGATAGATTACGACCTACCCGAGCTGTGGTTAAAGTTCCCCATGCACGCTGGCGACAGCCTTTCGGGACTGTATCATGGCTGTGGACTATATGGCGAACGGTGGAACGTGAGGAAACTGGGTGATTATAAAACGTGGGCAAAGCTGTGCCGAACAATGGTATTGCCAGAAGGCGACACACTACGCAACGTGTTGCGCCTGCATACTCAACGACAGGTCTGCACGCTCAATAGTCCAGCGAGAATGCCCTGCGATAGCCTGCCACACTTTACACCCGACAGCATCCGCTGGCATCTGGCCAACAACAAGGGCGTGCTTGTCGAAAACGTTTATCGCTGGTATGTGGCGGGGTGGCGTTATCCTATACTAGAAGCTTACGTTACGGGTGGCACGCAGAGCCAAGCACCTTTGTTTACCACAGCATTTTATTATTCGCCTCGCGAACAGGAATGTCTGTCCGATGACAATCCAAATACGCTTATCCGTAAGGCTGTAACCCAACAAGAGGTCAATGGCAACGCACTCGCAGATAACGATAAGGAACTCGACTATAAGGTTTCGGTAGACAGTGAACGCAAAACGATACGCCTGACCTACAATTTGGAGCGAGAAACCCACGTTCGGCTTATCCTCTCGGATAATGCTGGCATTGTTTACAAAACTTCAGAACGAAAGGACGTACCAGGCAAAACACATGTACAAGAGATAGGGTATGGTATGCTCCCACGAGGACGTTATGTGTTATATATCAATGCGAATGGGAAACGCTACGCAGAGAAATTTAAACACTAATAGCCTGTAAAGTCTAAAAGTTCACAAAAGTCAAGTAAGTAAGAACTATGTCCTGTCTAGAATGGGGTAGCAGGCGAAGTTAATTTTATTAAGCAACTACCTGGAATTGAGAACCAATTCGGGCTTATAGCATCTATTCTTCGCCAGCCCCTACATTTTATCTGCCTAAGGTTTAAATTTGCCGCAAAACAGAGGACGATACGAGAAAAAGCTGTATCTTTGCCACAACAGAATATTCAGCAAGCATCTACTTAGCCACTGCACCAAGGGGGCGAGTAGCCGCATGGCCTTTTGACAAAGCATAAAGAAATAATGAAAAAGAAACTTTTACTACTATTACTCCTAACGGCAAATACGGCCTTATCCACATTCGCCATCAACAAAAAGCCGTTCACCATTCCAGAGGTTAAGGAGTGGAAAGGGGCAAATGGCACGCTCGTTCTTTCGGGTCGCATCGTGTGCAATGGTGCAGAAGAAAGGCGGGTTGCACAGCAACTGGCCGACGATTATCGGCAGATGTTCGGCACGGCACTTACCCTTGTCCACGGCAAGGCGCAGAAAGGCGACATCGTGCTGAGCCTTAAAGCCCCAAAGACGTTGGGCGAAGAGGGCTACACCATGTCGATAAACGCTCAGGCTACCATTGCCGCCGCCAACCGAAAAGGACTTTATTGGGGCACCCGAACCCTGCTGCAACTGGCCGAACAATCGGAAACGCGCGCTTTGCCCTGCGGCTTTATCAGCGATGCACCCGATTATCCGTTCCGCGGCTTTATGCTCGACTGCGGCCGAAAGTTCTTCTCCATGCCCATGCTCCGCCAATATGTGCGCATGATGGCCTATTATAAGATGAATGTTTTTCACATTCACCTCAACGACAACGCCTTCCATTGGTTCTACAACGAAGATTGGAGCCGCACGCCTGCTGCTTTCCGCATGGAGAGTAATTGGTTTCCTGGCCTCACGGCTCGCGATGGACATTACACAAAAAAAGACTTTATCGCCCTGCAAGAGCTGGCCGACAGCGTGGGCGTTGAAATACTTCCCGAAATTGATGTGCCTGCACACAGCTTGGCTTTGACGCGCTTTCGCCCCGACTTGGTGAGCAAGGATTATCCGCCCGACCACCTAGACTTGCTCAATCCCAATACACAAGCGTTCTGCGACTCGCTCTTTACTGAATATCTCGAAGGCAAAAACCCCGTTTTCCGCGGCAAATACGTACACGTAGGAACCGACGAATACTCGAACAAAGACCAAAATGTGGTGGAGAAGTTCCGCGCTTTCACCGACCATTATATCCGTTTGGTGGAAAAGTACAACCGCAAGGCGGTGGTGTGGGGCCAACAAACGCACGCCAAAGGCACAACACCCATCAAGGTGAAGGATGTGTTGATGTTCTCGTGGTCTAACGATTACTCCAAGCCCGACGAGATGATGAAGTTGGGATATAACCTTGTGAGCATCCCCGATGGTCAGGTTTACATCGTGCCGAAGGCCGGCTATTACTTCGATTACCTCAACACGAAGAAGCTTTACGACGAATGGACACCTGCCAACATCAACGGCATGAAGTTTGCCGAACGCCATAAACAAATTGAGGGTGGCGCATTTGCCGTGTGGAACGACATCGTGGGCAATGGCATCAGCGACAAGGATGTGCATTATCGCGTGCTGCCTGCACTGCAAACGATGGCCACCAAGATGTGGACGGGCGCCAAACCAACATTCGCCTACGATGAGTTTGTTAGCAACGCTCGCACATTAAGCGAGGCACCCGCCATGAACTACGCGGGCTATTACCCTGCTGGTACGGTGTTGCAACAGCCATCCGTTGCCCCCAATGCCGTGCAGAAGATACCGCAAATAGGCTGGAACTATCGTGTTAGTTTCGACATCGAGGCGCAACAGGAGGCTCGCGGCACGGTTCTGTTCTCCTTCGGCGACACGCATTTTTATCTTTCCGACCCCGTTGCAGGCAAGATTGGTTTCTCGCGCGACGGCTATCTCAACACGTTCGACTACCAGTTGTTCCCTGGCGAAAAGGTTCGCATGGCCGTTGTTGGCGACAAAGAAAAGACGTCTCTTTACATCAACAACCGCCTTGTAAGCGATTTGCCCGTGCGAAAGATGAACTTTGGCAAGCGTGGCGACATGTATTACATCAGCACGTTGGTGTTCCCGTTGCAGCAAGCAGGTGCGTTTAAGAGCAAGATAACCAACTTAAAGGCAGAAAGTTTGGAATAGCGGGGTCCAAAAGGAACGTTTTCGTTAAGCCAAATGAACAATGTCGAACTTGTTCGAACATTGTTCATTTGGCTTAACGAAAACGTTCCACAGAAAAGGCGCAAGTATTGCCTTTCGACAAAGCTTGCGCCATAACAGAGTTATATAATTTGCGACAGCTTAACAACGTGCCACAAAAACAGGTAAGGAGTGCCACGCCCCCCGCTACAAAATGCAATGAGGCGTGGCTAACGTAGGGTTAGTTTTCCCAAGGGTTGTAATCCTTCACGTCCCAGTAGGGTTCTTCTTCAAAATCGTCGGCCTTGGAATCGGCAGCGCCACCAGTTTCACCTTCTCCTCCCTGAGGCAGAGAGGCCTCATACATGATAGGATATGCATTGAATGCAACTATTTCAGCCAACGGCTTTTCGTATGTTCTCTTACTTTTCATTTTACTATCACTTTTTTGCCTTTGTGGATATACACACCCTTGACAGGGTTACTAATTCTGCGACCGCTAAGGTCGTAATAAGAGTCGTCGGAAGTTGAAGTCGGATTGTCGTCTGCGCCCACTTCCTCTATGCCCGTTGTTTCGTCGTTGTCGAATAGCAGTGTGAGTTTCGCACCGGCAGGCACATTGATGTTGATGTATGCCTTGTGCACGCCTATGGTAAGTTTGCCCTCATCCTTGAACTGCTGTGCTTGCGTTACGCGGAAGGCCTTGCCTTTGCTTACGTAGAAGTTGGTGTTGCCGCCCTCGTTAGGCGTAATGTCCTTTGCGTTCACCGTCACCGGTTTCAGGATGTTCGTTCCCGAATAGCTCCACTTGTCGTCTTCGCCAATGCGGTAATAGAAGTCGGTTGGCAATGAGCCGCCTACTGCTCTGAGCACTACGCCCGTGTTGGCGGGTACATACAGTCCGTCTGTGGCAGCGCCTTCACCAAGATTGATGCTCTTCATGTGGATAACGCTCTTGCCTACCTTCTCGCCAGAGGTGAAGGCGATGACCTTCGGGCAGTTTTTAGCCCCATCCCAGAACATGCGGTTGCCGCCATTGTCTACGTCGCCGAAGTCTACGTCGAACTCTCGGCTGAATGTACCGAATTCGTTCGTGATGGAGAAGGCAGAGGTGCCGTCGCCCTTAATGCGGTAGTCTAGTGCCGAGGCGTAATCGCCCCACGCCGTCTTGTATCCGTCCAGTTTCGATTTCTTCACATATATCTTCTGTGTGCATGCACCCGTACCGGCTGCACCACGGAAGAACTCGCTGAAAGGTGCACCCAGCGAGAAGTAGTTGCGCGAAAGCTTGGTGGCAGGCGTGTTGCCCGTAAACACCACCTGGCTGATGGTTGTGCTTACTGGCTGTATCGTGTTTTTGGCCACGCGTTTGGTCTTTGTTACGAAGGCCATGGCGCCGATGTAGTCTACATCTGCATTCACAACCACTTCTTTCATGTTGGCGTTGGCGTTCTCAAAGGCATAGTCGCCGATAAGCCCCACCTTATAGGTAGTGGTTGTTGCGCCGTCGTTGTAGGTAATGGTCTTGGGCAACACAAACGTCTTCACGTCGGCCGTGGTAGAAAGGAAGTCTACCGTTGTTGTAGAGGTAGGTATGTATTCGTCGGTAGCGGCCGTAGCACCCTCGGCCTTGACGGTGAACGAAGGCTTAAGCGTAAATTGTTTCCAGAAGGGGTCGGCCTTATACTGTGCCAACAGGTTTTTACGCACATACACCGTGATGTGTTGCTTGGCGTTGTCGGTGGCCACCGTGCCGTCGTCGAAGGCCATGGTGTTGGTTCCTTGGTCTATCTTGGACGAAGGTATCATCTCGTCGCAGAGCAGCGTCATCGTTTTCAATGCGGGGTTCAACCCGAAGGCGCGTTTGCCGATGGTGTTCACCTTAGCAGGAATAACGATGTTGGTGAAGTTTGCATTGCCCTCGTAGAAGGCGAAGTCGCCAATCTTGGTGATTGAGGGTGGCAGCAGCGTAAAGTCGGTGCGTGCTTTGCCCGGAGGGAAGATAAGCAGCTCGCTCTTGTCCTTGCTCAGCAGTATGCCCTGCACGCTTGAATATTTCGGATTGGCGGGATCGACGTCGATGTCCGCCAGCTTTGAGTCGAACTTAAACGCTTCGGGGTGTATGTTGGTACAGCCGGCCGGCACGATAACGCGTTCCAGCACGTTGCATCTTCTAAATGCGTCTTTGTCGATAGACTTCACGCCTGTGGGTATCTTGATGCTTTTGATGCCACTGTTGGCAAAAGCGCCTTGGCCGAAAGAAACTATTGCGCTGTTGTTGGCAAAGGTAACCTTTTCCATAGCGGGCGTGTTGCCGAAAGCGTTGTCATGGATGCGAGCGACAGTAGCAGGGAAGTTAAATTCTTTCAGCTTTTGCTTATCGGCAAAGACACGCGATCCAATAGCTTCCAGTTTGCAGCTACCCAGGAAGTTGAAGTTGGTGAGATTATCACAACCAACGAAAGCTCCTCCCCATATTGCTTTAAGTTCAGAACCGTCGGGCACATTCACGGTTTCCAATTTATCACATCCGGCAAATGCATCACCTAAAATTTTAACCGACTTTGGTAGCGTTACGGTTTTTAGTTCGTGACACCACAGAAACGCTCTAACATATAAGTTTTCGAGCTTCGACGGCTCTTCAAACGTTACGGTGGTTAGCTTTGTGTTCCTGAAAGCCTCAGAACCAATAGTGGTAACTTTTGCAGGAATCGTAATGTTTGTGATTTTAGAATATATAAAAGCCATTTTCCCTATGTAGGTAACAGTGCTTGGAATTGTATATTCCCCTTGCCGTGCCGTAGGGTAAAACAACAATTTTGTTTTGTCTTTATTAAACAACACGCCGTCTGCATCCGAACAATAGTTGGGATTGCCTGGGTCTACCACATATTTTTCAAGGTTAATAAACGTGCCGAAAGCGGCCTCACCAATACGAGTAAGTGTCTTGGGGATTCTGATTTCTTTCAATTTATAGCAAACAGATGAGGCATATTCTCCCACAGAATCAACATTATTGAAGTCTATCGATGTAAGGTAATTGTTCCAAGAAATTGTGAAACCGTATGGTATAGTTTTAACCTCATCGGGCACTTTGAATGTGGTATTTTTTTTGCCAGCAGGATAATATATCAGTTTTGTTTTATCTTTGCTGTACACCACTCCGTCTATGCTGCAATATGTTTGATTACCTGCATCAACCACAATCTCTTCCAATTGTCTAGGACTGTATGCAAATGTAGGCCACCTGCCCATATATAAGTCGACAACCGATGCGGGGACAACCAACTTTTTCAATGTAGGTGTTTCCATAATTGCATCTACATGCACCTTTTTTGTGTTGCTGTTAATGGTAAAGCAATTGCCTTTTGAAGAGAAATCCTTATTAAAAGGCACGCATATCAACTCTTCATGGTTCTTGGTATAAAGCACACCGTCGTCTGAAATGAACTTAGTGTTTCCCGCATCAACAAGGATTTCCTTTAGCTTGTAGCATCTATCCAGCAAAACGTTTGCTCTAGGATGTATAGTGGTTACGCTGGCAGGAAGCCTCAACGAGGTTATGCCCGAATAGGCAAAACAATAGCATGCAAGGGTAGTAATGGTGTTGGGCAATACTACTTCTGTAATGCCCGAATCCCATCTAAAGGGGTCATTATCACCAGCACCGCCAATTTGGGTTACAGTGAAATGGGTGTCTATGCCGTCGAATACCGTTGCGGGGATGATTACCTTGCCCGATACGCCCCTTACATTGTACACGGCCAGTTTGGGACTTGACGTACTGGCATCTATCACACGATAGGTAATGTGGCCTTGGATGAAGTATTCGCTCTCAACGTAAGCATGGGCCGCCAGGTTTCCAACAATCAACAAAAACAATAGGCAAACGCCTCGAACGGAGCACTGCATAAGGGAACTGCCAGACAGTAGGTGCCGTAGCGGCGTCCCTATGTGGTCTAAAAATCTTTTCATAAGCTTATATATTAATCATTTTGTAAATCTCTTTCTTCTATTGTGAAATCAATATCCTGCTGTACCTCTACAGGTATATCTACATATAAGGTATAGGTTGATGGTAATAACCGTTCTTTTCTTCTCTCGTTCTCAGAGAATAACGGTATCTTGTCATATCAATGCCCAAGTAGGTTCGGCATTGCGCGTTTGGGTTAATGAGAGCGTTCGTGTTTGGAGTGCCCCATGTTGTACTTTGTTCCCATTTTGCTGTCCGCAACATGGCATTGGCCGGCTACCATGCCAAGAAGGGCATGAAAGCCAAGCTCTGCTTTGGCCTCACGAGAGGGAGCGGCTGGTCGCGCGCACGTCCAAAAAGAAATATGTTGTTTTTCGTTCCTCTAAAAGTGTGTTTTCTCGCCATGACAATGTTCGAGCAAGCTCGACATTGTTCATTTGGCTTAACGAAAACGTTCTTTTCCCGTTCCTTGAAAAGTGCGTTTTCTCGCCATGACAATGTTCGAGCAAGCTCGACATTGTTCATTTGGCTTAACGAAAACGTTGTTTAAATAAGCTGCGATGTGGCAATAGCAGGGCGATGAATTGTTTGGAACAGCTAAATCCTTCGTCCCCTTTGCACACGGGGTGGGCTGCATTTGGCCGAAAGATAATAAATGATTCTTTTTGTCGCCCATCCTCCCTTTACAGAAAAGCATTTCGTTTCTCTGCATCGTGCCTTCATCTTTACCTACAAATAAGAAAAGACGTAGTGGGTTAGTATGCTTCTCTAATCTGTTCATTATCCTTCAAATTTCTTTCGGCTATCCTTCTATTTAGCTGATGCGACAAAGGTAAGTATTTCTGCCGAGAAGAGCAAGGATGTGAACTGTTTTTGCGTGTTAAGAAACTGTAACGTCCTAAAAACGAACAGTTTGACAGAAAAGTTGGAAAGAGCTGACAGGCCTGTCGGACGGGTCAGGCCAGTCCGACTAGTCGGACCTGTCGGACCTGTCGGACTAGTCCGACCTATCGGCTCTTTTTAGTCTTTCCATGATGTTTGCCGGTGGGCGTTGCGCCTGCAATTCGCGTTTCATAAACTCGAAATAAGGGGCGGCATGCTCAAAAAACTGGTAATAACCCTTGCAAAGGTAGTTAAGGCCAGGCTGGTTATAGCGGTCGCGAACAAAACGATTTTTGGGACATTCGCCATGACAAGCAAAGCGGAAACGGCACTCCTTACACTGCTGGGGCAAAAGCGCGTTCTTCAATTTGGCAAACTCCTTCTGCCGTGGCGAGGTCATCATCTCGTAGATGGTCTTGTCTTTCAGATTGCCAAGCTTATACTCTGGGTACACAAAATGGTCGCAGGCATATACGTCGCCATTAAACTCCATCACGCCCGCATGCCCACATTCGGCCGCCATCGTACATAAACCAGGAGCAACACCCACCCAATTGGCCAGCGTGGCATCGAACAATTGCACGTAATATTGGCCCACATCGTTGCGCACCCACTCGTTGAAGATGGTGCACAGAAAGTTGCCCCACTGTTCGGGCGTTACCGAAAAGTCGGCCAACTGGCCGCCTTCGCACATGCCAGGGGCGAGCCTTAGCCCATCGTCGCGCGTTACGATACGTTCTACAATGGGCGTAAACTGAATGTAACGGCAGTTTATCTCCTTAAAGAAATGGTAAAAATCCAGTGGATAATCGGCATTAAAATCGTTCACCACGGCCAGTGCGTTCCACTCCACCCCATGCTTGTTAAGTAGCCTTATGCCCTGCATCACCTTGTGGAACGAGGGTTTGCCCGATGCCGTCTTGCGGTATTCGTCGTGAAACTCTTGCGGTCCGTCGATGGAAACGCCCACTAAAAAGTTGTTCTCCTTAAAAAATTTGCACCACTCGTCGTTAAGCAACGTGCCGTTGGTTTGTATGCAATTGTCCACCTGCCTACCGCGAGCGTAGGCGCGTTGCAACTGCAATGCACGCTTATAAAAGGATATGGGGCGCATCAATGTTTCGCCGCCATGCCATGTAAAGAGCACTTCGGGCGTGGTTTGCGCCTCCATGTACTCGCGGACGAACTTCTCCAACATCTGGTCGGAGATGATATGGTTGGCGCAATGTGCATATAGCTGCTGTTTTTCGAGATAATAACAGTACTCGCAACGAAGGTTGCAAAGCGAACCTGCCGGCTTTAACATGATGTACATCGGGTGGCCGAACGGATTGATTGTTGCCATAGCTAACTTATGGAATTGATGTTTTAGCGTGTTCTGCAAACATCCCATCGTGGCACAATCGCCTTTGAAGAACATTGCAGGAACTTACCTTCAAAGGTAAATAAAATATTTCTGAAAAACGCCAAAACAGCCATGCGATGCGGCAATTCGACATGAAACATGTGCCAAGCAAAGGAAAGGGCAGGTTAGAAACGCCCGCAACAAAGGCATCTCGGTTGTGCACCGCCAGTTGTTTTATGCGCCAACAGCCGCATGGAGAAACCTCTGCCGGGAGCGTTTACAAAGCCCCGCAACCCACTTATACACAAGGCATAGGCCTATGCGCCACCCATTGCACTGCCCAACCTTTGCAGTCCACACCCCGCCGGTTAACATTCTTTTAGATAAAAATAAGCCAACATCACGCAAGTTTTCATATAATTGCAGTTTAAAAGGCAAACATCAAACAAAAAATAGACGGATTATGAAGCAGTTACATTCATGGCTTGCTGGTGTGGGTGCCGTTGTCGCCGTATTCACATTCGTTGCTTGCCAAAACGACAAGGAAGAGGATATGCAATCGTATCCAACGGCTTTGGTAACAGTGAAACCCAAGGCTTTGGATAACTCGTTCGTGTTGCAGCTCGACGATTCTACACAACTAATACCCAGCAACCTGAAGACTTCGCCCTATGGGTCTAAGGAAGTGCGGGCACTGGTGAACTATAACGTGGTGGCAGGTCCTTCGGCTAAAAAAGAAGATGGGCGCGTGGACGAAAGAACTTACGTGAACATTAACTGGTTGGACAGCATCCGCACCAAACCGGTGGCCAAGAACATGGGCGACAACAATGTGAAAACCTACGGCAACGACCCGCTGGAAATTGTGAACGACTGGGTGAGCATTGCCGAAGACGGATACCTTACGCTGAGGTTCAGAACGAGATGGAGCAAAGGCGCTAAGCACATGCTGAACCTGGTGGCAACGCCTACGAAGGACAATCCTTATAAAGTGACGCTCTATCACAACGCATACAACGACCTTTTCGGGCGAATGGGCGACGGGCTTATTGCGTTCCGCTTGGCCGGGCTGCCCGATACGGGGAAGAAATATGTGTGGCTAACGGTGGAATGGGAGTCGTTCTCGGGAAAGAAAATGGCGAAATTTAAGTACGCAACACGTAAGAACAACGGCACGCCCAGAGGAAAGATGGCCATTCTTACCGCCCCAGTACAGATTACAAGCGTAAACTAGGGACGTGCGGTTTTTCATCGGAGACAAAGAAAAGATAATCGTTAAGCGATTGCATGGCGGCGACAAATCCGCCATGCAAGACTTCTACACCCTTTACGCTGACTATCTTGCCAGCGTGTGCGCCAGGTATGTCGACAACGACGACGACCTAAAAGATGTGCTGCAAGACAGCATGGTGAAGATGCTCACCGGCATCGGCCAGTTCGACTATCGCGGACCTGGCTCGCTGCAAGCCTGGGCAACGCGCATCGTGGTTAACCAATCGCTGTCGTTCATCAAGCGAAAACGCACGGCGGCCATCGTGTCGCTCGACATAGACCTGCCCGACGAACCGGAAAAAGACGATCCACCCATAGACCACATACCGCCCGAAGTTATCCACCAAATGGTGAGAGAACTGCCAACGGGCTATCGAACGGTGTTCAACCTCTACGTTTTCGAAAACAAGAGCCACCAAGAAATAGCCCAACTACTAGGAATAAAGAGAGATAGTTCGGCCTCGCAACTGCATCGCGCAAAAAACATGCTGGCCAAAAAGATAGAACAATATAACAAAACCAACCTTGCACAATGAACGAACAATGGAGAACGAACATGCGAGAGAAACTTGACGGACACCGCCAAGCAGCTCCACTGTTGTCGTGGGACGAGGTGGAACGCCGCGCCGCTGCGGCAGAAAAGTCGGCCAAGGTTGCCGCGTGGGGGCGTCGCGCAATGGCTGCCGCCGCAATGGTGATATTCTTATGCGGTGTGGCCGCTACGCTGTTGCTGCTCAACGATGGGCAAAACGCGCAACAAGTGGCCAACCTTGAACGCCATTATGCACCCCAACACAATACCACGAAACCCGCAGACAATGGCACAAACGCCGTTGCACACAACATCAACGCAGAAAAAGGAACACGCACTGCCAACACCGCCGGCAGCGACAACACGCAATACTACTACGCAAACGACAATAGGAACATCGTAAACCAAGAAACAAACCTATACGCTGCGGTGCCTGCAAACAACCAACAAAAGGCAAGCCAACCGCAAGCCAACATCGAAACCACGACCGACACCCAACAGTCAATAACAGACTACACCTCCAAAAACAGTACTGACAAGGCCCCACTGGGGCAACAAACCACGAGGACACAGCCCAATAGAACAGAGAGCTTGCCTGCCAAACTTCCACGAAACACGGCAAAGCCCACTAGGGCAGGCGGCGCATGGATGGCCAAGGCATACGTTTCTGGCGGGGCTATGGGCGCAAACAACAGCCAGATGCAACGCCCCATGTTGGCTACGGCGCACACCTATGGCGCACCTTTCGACGAGGAGATACGCAACGGGGAGTATGTGCGGCTTGAGGACACATCGCCAGCTGTGGAAACAAAGGCTCACCACAGGCAACCGCTTAGGGTGGGTGCGGCTGTGCGCTATGCGCTGAACAACCGTTGGAGCATAGATGCAGGCCTAACCTATGCGCGCCACCGGTCGGACATAACGCGTAAGATGGGCAACGTTGTGAACGAAACGCAACAAACGCTGCATTATCTGGGCGTGCCGCTGAACGTGAACTATCGCATTGTGGGCAATCGCCGTTTCAACGTGTATGCGGCGGCTGGCGTTACGGGCGAGAAACTGCTGAAAGGCAAGCGCAAAACGGTTACGCAAAACGAGGACATGCCCGACGATGTTCAAACGGAATCCGTTAAGGAGAACCGCGCCCAGTTCTCGGTAAACGCTGCCATCGGCGCCGAATACAAGATAGACGACCGGCTAAGCGTTTTTGCCGAGCCCGGCATAAGCCACTATTTCGACAACGGCAGCGAACTCTCCTCTATATATAAGGAGCGTCCCACAAACTTCAACCTCAATGTGGGCTTGCGTTTCTGCGTAAACAAGTAACCAAGTATAAGGCCCTTGCGAGCTGAATACAAACAAAGGGGCTTGCCAAAAGGCTGTTTGCCTACTGAACACGTTGGCCGGATATGCCGTTTGGAACCCCGAAAGAACTGACAAAATAAGGATAAGATAATGTTGTTAATGAAAAAGAAGGCAGTAGGCCATTAGCCACAACCCAACAGGGCCGTGTATGGCAGACCTGTACTTCGGTGGTTTTTTGCAGATACTTTTACTCATTTGAAAGGAAATAGGTATGCTGATTGTTAGGATAACACGCTGCTTGTTAGGAGTAAGGCCGTATTCCACTAGGTTGGGATGCGGCCTTCCGCATTTCGTTTCGGGTTTTCGCAACTGGTGTTCCCATTAAGATACTGAGGCCGTATTGACTTTGAATGTTTCTATAAATTGGCGGAGTTAGTTATCCTTATGATGCCAACATAATATAAACAGTTTCGGGATATACGAAGTGAAAAACAAATCAGCTCACTGGCTCATAAACTCACGAAAGCACAACAACTCCCGAAAGCATTACCCCATCAACTAACAACACATAACACTCCCCTCTCCCTTTGGAGAGGGGTTGGGATTGAGGCTTTATCAACTCATCAACTGGCAAACGCATCATAAGCTCAAAATTCCAAAGCCTTAAATCCTTAAAATTGTTATTTTTATTTTACAATACCGCTCTATTTTTCATGCCGTTCTAGCGAAAATTTAAGCTAAAAAGTGGGTAAATAGGTACTATTTTCAAACATTCATACCACCTTCTTTGTCTATTTTTTGAAAAAGAGCCGTATTTTGCACCATTTAGCCTTCCTAGTTTGGCTGTAGGATCGAAGTTTTTCAAGTCCAATTACTCGCTTTTAACCCTCAAAAACCCACCTGTTAATGGATATTTTGCCCTTTCCAAACATATTTTTAATGGTTAGAAGGGCTTTTAGTAATACCATCACAGTGTATGTTTATGCGTATCACCCTGCACTTTGAAATATTTTTCCCTGCATTTTGCACCATTTTACCTTGCGTTTTGCACCAAAACGCACTGCAATTAGCACCAAAACGCACTGCAATTAGCACCAAAACGCACTGCGTTTAGCGGCATATTGCACTGCATTTTGCTGCAAATGGCACAAAATCTGGCGCGAACGGTAACCGCATTAAATAAAAATTCATTTTGGCGTATTCACATATACCCCCCCTTTCGCATCAAAACCAACCTCCGCGAGAATCGATTTTTTGCGACAAGTCGGGCGATTGGTGCACAGAAAGGGCACTCATAATGTTAAAATCTGCACTGAAAAGTTGACAAAAACAAATGAGGCGATGAATAAACGAGTTGACAAGTTAACCAGTTGGCGAGTTGACAATGTTTCAAGTCTACAAGTTAACCAGTTGACGAGTACGCTGGTTCGTGAATTGATGAATTGGAGAGTTGGGGGATATGAATTGGGGAACTTATGAGTTAAGGAGTTGCGAGCTGACTAGGATTATCGTCCACTCCGTACAAGCTGTTTGGTTTAAAGCTACATGGAAACAGGAAACTTCGACAGGTTTCATATCGTAGTTTCAAAAATTCTTCCTATATTTGCAACATGCAAACGTATTGAAACGATTCACATAATCAGTGATGAAGACAAAAGCAACCAACAACCTTAATTCAGCCCAATTGCTGATTAACAACAAGCAATACACAACAAGTGTACATTGTTCGTATTATGCTGTCTTCCAGAGAATGAAGTATGTGTTGGCAAATACGTCAATAAACCCTATTCCTCTCGCCACCCAAGATTCCCACATGGGCGAGTTTCTCACGAGTATGTTCTTTTAGAAATAAAGAATAGGTTGCAAAGCTCACCTCGTAACGAACGGAGATTTGCAGAAACTGTGAGATTTCTGAAAAAAGAACGTGTAGATGCAGATTATAAATCCCGTGAATTTACAGACGAGGAAAGTCTAGATTGCTTGGACAAAGCAAAGAAAATTGTAGCAGACCTCAAAACATATTTTGGTGACTTATGAAAAAAGAGAATATTGAAAAGAAGTTACGCTCTTGGCTTTCAGAAATGACCAAGAAGTATTGTTGGCTTCGCATTAAGTTTGAATTCAGCGAGGTCAAAGGCGTGTATATGGTTTCTTTCTCACCTGCAAGTGAAATAGAATGCTCTGATGATTTCAACAAGGATGCGATGCAATTTGCCGATGACATGGACAACGAATTCGGCCCTGATGCCCCACTCTTCACAGAAGAGGAGGAACTCTTTAAATTATCGGAAACTGCGGAAACAATGGTTGGCCACATCTCTACGACAACCATTGCTGTCGGCCCGGTAAAAGTTCATAACGACAACTCGTGGACCTCTCCTATTGCACCACAGGTATATGTTGAGGTGAAGAAGAATTTCCGTCCCTCAGCCTCTTCAAAAGAAATTAATTACGCATCAGCCGCATAACAATGAAACAAATTCCATTTCGTATTGTAGGTTTGCAGGTTGAATCGTTTGTCCTTAACGACAATCAGCTCCGAGAGAAGAAGGCCGTTGCAGTGAACACCAGCTACGAGTTTGGTGTAAATGCCACCAATCATCTTGTTATGGTACGCATTGTTTACAAATATTTTCAAGACGAGGCAGAGTTACTTCAGCTGGCTCTCGTTAGCACATTCGACGTTAAGCAAGAAGATTTCGACGAGATGCTGATTGACAATAAATTTACGTTAGAGCCATTTCTCAGTCAATATCTATCTACCATTAATGTAGGAGCCGCACGTGGGGAAATACATGCCAGGTGCGAAGTTGCCAAATCAAAACTTGCTGAATTTATTCTTCCACCGATAAACTTAGTGGAGGCTTTACCTAATCCCATTGAAATAGAAGTCTAGGCGCGTTATAGAAAGTGGAAATCTGCTTACTGCAAGGTCTAGGGGGAGTGGCTACCTATGGGTATGTCTTAGTAAACCAACACGACAAGTAAGCCTATACTGGTTGATGTACGTATTGAAAAAAGGCCATCGGCATTGCTGCCGATGGCCTTTAATTATATGTTCGCCTTGAAAGGCGGAGATGGGGCGGCGACATACGCACGCTTACTCTTGCGTTGCCGTTTCTTTATCAGAATAGTCAATAACGTTCTTGCGGTTGGCCTGCATGCGGTCGTACTCTTCTTTTGAGCCGACGATGATGCGTTCCCACTGACGAAGACCCGTTCCGGCAGGTACGAGGTGTCCGCAGATAACGTTTTCTTTCATTCCTTCGAGGCGGTCTACCTTTCCACGGATGGCGGCTTCGTTTAGCACCTTGGTGGTTTCCTGGAACGATGCGGCACTCATGAAACTCTTCGTTTGCAGAGCCGCACGGGTGATGCCTTGCAATATCTGCGTGGAAGTGGCAGGCACGGCATCGCGAACTTGCACGGGACGGAGGTCGCGGCGCTTGAGCGAAGAGTTCTCGTCGCGCAGACGGCGAGCCGTAACGATTTGACCTGCGCGCATGGTTTCGCTGTCGCCGGCATCGGTTACCACCTTCTTACCCCAAATGCGGTCGTTCTCTTCCGAGAAGTCGAGCTTGTCTACCAACTCTTGTTCGAGGAAAGTGGTGTCGCCCGGGTCGTTGATTTGCACCTTGCGCATCATCTGGCGCACGATAATCTCGAAGTGCTTGTCGTTGATTTTCACACCTTGCAGGCGGTAAACGTCTTGCACCTCGTTAACGATATACTCTTGCACGGCCGTGGGACCCTTGATGGCCAGAATGTCGTTGGGCGTTATCACACCATCGGAAAGCGGCGTGCCAGCGCGAACGGCATCGTGCTCTTGCACCAGGATTTGCTTAGAAAGGCTGACGAGATACTTCTTTTGGTCGCCCGTTTTCGAAGTGACAACGATTTCGCGATTACCACGCTTTACCTTACCCATGGTAACCTCGCCATCGATTTCGGACACAACGGCAGGGTTTGAGGGATTGCGTGCCTCGAAGAGTTCGGTTACACGGGGCAGACCACCCGTAATGTCGCCTGCACCACCCACGGCACGGGGAATCTTAACGAGGGTTGTACCTGTCTTTATCTTCGCACCATCTTCAACCACCACGTGGCCACCCACGGGGAAGTTGTACGTGCCCAACACTTCGCCATTAGCCGCCACGATGTCGCAAGTGGGCACCTTCGAACGGTCTTTGGCATCGGTGATAATCTTTTCGGTAAGTCCTGTGGTCTCATCAGTTTCTGCACGGAAGGTAACACCTTCCACCACATCGTGGAACTTCAACGTACCAGCATATTCGGAAACGATAACGGCATTGAAGGGGTCCCATCTGGCAATGAGCGTACCTTTCTTAACCACGTCGCCGTGCTTGTTGTAGAGCGACGCACCGTAAGGAACGTTAAGCGTAGAGAGGACGATGGAGGTGTTGGGGTCGACGAAACGGATTTCGGCCAAACGGCTAACCACCATCTCACAGTTGCGTTCGCCGTCTTCGCCATCTTCTACGAAAGGCACGGTGCGCAACTCGTCGAACTCGATACGCGAGTCGTTCTTTGCCACGATAGAGGCGTTGGCGGCTGCGTTACCAGCCACACCACCCGCGTGGAACGTACGAAGTGTAAGCTGCGTACCCGGCTCGCCAATGGCTTGGGCAGCGATAACGCCCACAGCCTCGCCCATTTGTACCATTCGGCTTGTGGCCAAGTTGCGGCCGTAGCACTTCATGCAGACGCCATGCTTGCTTTCGCAAGTGAGCACCGAGCGTATTTCAACACTCTCGATGGGCGAATCGTTGATGATGCGCGCAATGGGTTCGGTAATTTCTTCGCCAGCCGAGATGATCAGTTCGCCCGTTGTGGGATGGATGATGTCGTGTACAGAAACGCGACCGAGGATGCGCTCGTAAAGCGTAGATATAATCTCGTCGCCGTTTTTAAGGGCGGTGCAAACCAGTCCGCGCAGCGTTCCGCAGTCTTCCTCGTTGATAATCACGTCGTGCGACACGTCAACCAAACGGCGGGTGAGGTATCCGGCATCGGCCGTTTTCATGGCCGTGTCGGCAAGACCCTTACGGGCACCGTGCGAGGAAATGAAGTATTCCAACACCGACATGCCCTCTTTGAAGTTAGAGAGGATGGGGTTTTCGATAATCTGTTGTCCTTCGGCACCAGCCTTTTGCGGCTTGGCCATCAGACCACGCATACCCGAGAGCTGCTTAATCTGGTCTTTCGAACCACGGGCACCCGAGTCGAGCATCATGAACACGGCGTTAAAGCCTTGGTCGGCCTCGGTCATCTCTTTCATCAGCACATTACCCAAGTCGTTGTTTACGTGTGTCCACGTGTCGATTACCTGGTTATAGCGTTCGGTGTCGGTAATGAAACCCATGTTGTAGTTCTCGGTAATTTGGCGTACTTCCTCGTGACCGCGCTCAACAATCTCCTCTTTCTCTTTAGGAATGATGATGTCGTCGAGGTTGAACGAAAGTCCGGCAACGTATGCCATGCGGTAACCCAAGTTCTTGATACCATCGAGGAATTCGCAAGCGCGGGCCATACCCACACTCTTGATAACGTCGGCGATGATGCCACGCAGGGTTTTCTTCGAGATGATGTCGTTGAAATAGCCCACCTCGTCGGGGATAATGCCGTTTACGATAACGCGTCCCACAGAGGTTTCAACCATTCGGGGTTGCAGTTTACCGTCAACGAGGTCGGTTACAACTACCTTAACGGGCGCGTGCAAGTCGCAGCGGCCTTCGTTATGGGCGATGATAGCCTCTTCGGGTCCGTAGAAAGTAAGTCCCGACCCCTTTGCACCTGGGCGTATCTTGGTGATGTAGTATAGTCCAAGCACCATGTCTTGCGAAGGCACGGTGATAGGCGCGCCATTGGCAGGGTTTAGGATGTTGTGGCTTTGCAGCATCAGCACTTGCGCCTCGAGAATGGCCTCGTTGCTCAATGGCAGGTGAACGGCCATCTGGTCGCCGTCGAAGTCGGCGTTGAACGCAGTACAAGCCAAGGGGTGTAGCTGAATGGCCTTACCCTCGATAAGCTTGGGCTGGAAGGCCTGAATACCCAAACGGTGAAGCGTAGGCGCACGGTTGAGGAGCACGGGGTGGCCCTTCATCACGTTTTCTAGGATGTCCCAGATAACGGGTTCGCGGCGGTCTACAATCTTCTTGGCACTCTTTACCGTCTTAACGATGCCGCGCTCGATGAGCTTGCGGATGATGAACGGCTTGTAAAGTTCGGCAGCCATAAGCTTGGGCAGACCGCATTCGCCCATCTTCAATTCGGGACCGACAACGATAACCGAACGTGCGGAGTAGTCAACACGCTTACCCAAGAGGTTTTGGCGGAAACGTCCGGCCTTACCTTTGAGCGAATCGGAAAGCGATTTGAGCGGTCTGTTGCTTTCGCTTTTCACGGCCGAACTCTTACGCGAGTTGTCGAAAAGGCTGTCTACGGCCTCTTGCAACATACGTTTCTCGTTGCGGAGGATCACCTCGGGAGCCTTAATCTCAACCAAACGTTTCAGGCGGTTGTTGCGAATGATAACGCGGCGATAGAGGTCGTTGAGGTCGGAGGTGGCGAAACGGCCACCATCCAGCGGCACGAGCGGGCGCAATTCGGGCGGAATAACGGGGATAATCTTGAGAATCATCCACTCTGGGCGGTTGATTTCGGTGCTAGAACGGAAAGCTTCTACCACCTGCAAACGTTTCAGAGCCTCTGTCTTACGTTGTTGACTGGAGTCGTTGTTGGCGCGGTCGCGCAGTTCGTAAGACAATGCGTCGAGGTCTAGGCCTGCCAAGAGGTCGTACACGGCCTCGGCACCCATCTTAGCAATGAACTTGTTGGGGTCGGAATCGTCGAGGAACTCGTTGTTGGGGTCTACCTGCGTTTCGAGAATGTTGAGGTACTCGTCTTCGGAAAGCAAGTCCATTTGGTGCGAGCCGTTAAGGTCTTCGCCCTCGCTATCCTTGCGGCCTTCTAGCACACCAGGCTTGATAACGATGTACTTTTCGTAGTACACCACGGTATCGAGTTTCTTTGTGGGCAAGCCCAAGAGATAGCCAATCTTGTTGGGAAGTGAACGGAAGTACCAGATATGTGCCACGGGTACCACGAGTTCGATATGTCCCGAACGTTCGCGGCGCACCTTTTTCTCGGTTACTTCAACGCCGCAACGGTCGCAAACGATGCCCTTATAGCGTATGCGCTTGTACTTTCCGCAGGCACATTCGTAATCCTTAGTAGGACCGAAAATGCGTTCGCAGAAAAGACCATCGCGTTCGGGCTTGTATGTACGGTAGTTAATGGTTTCGGGTTTGGTAACCTCACCATACGAATTTTCCAAGATTTCTTCGGGCGAAGCCAATCCGATGGTAATCTTCGTGAAATTGTTCTTTACCTTTGTATCTTTCTTAAAAGCCATTTTACTTTTTCAATTAAGGGTGTGAATTAATCCATCTTGATGCTCAATCCCAGACCGCGTAGCTCGTGCAACAGCACGTTGAGCGACTCGGGGATACCTGGTGTGGGCATCGGCTCGCCTTTGACGATTGCCTCGTAAGCCTTGGAACGGCCAACAACGTCGTCGGACTTGATGGTGAGGATTTCTTGAAGGATGTGACTGGCACCGAAGGCCTCGATGGCCCAGACTTCCATCTCTCCGAAACGCTGTCCACCAAACTGCGCTTTACCACCAAGCGGTTGTTGCGTGATAAGCGAGTATGGACCGATGGAACGGGCGTGCATCTTGTCTTCTACCATGTGGCCTAGTTTCAAGAAGTAGGTTACGCCCACGGTGGCAGGCTGGTCGAACTTCTCGCCCGTTTCGCCATCGTAGAGGTAAGTGGAGCAGAGACGGGGCAGTTCGGCCTTGTCGGTCCACTCGGAAAGGTCTTCAAGCCGGGCACCGTCGAAGATGGGTGTTGCGAATTTCACGCCCAACTTCTTACCGGCAGCACCGAGGATAGCCTCGAAAATCTGTCCCAAGTTCATACGCGAAGGCACGCCCAAGGGGTTCAGCACGAGGTCGACGGGGCGTCCGTCTTCGAGGAACGGCATGTCTTCCATACGCACCACCTTCGAAACGATACCCTTGTTACCATGTCGTCCGGCCAATTTGTCGCCCACACCAATCTTGCGTTTCTTGGCAACATACACCTTGGCCATTTGAAGAATGCCCGAAGGCAGTTCATCGCCGATGGTAATGGCGAACTTGCGACGTTTAAGCTCGGCATCCAGCAGTTTGTATTTGCGGATGTAGTTCATGATGAGCTTTTGTATCAAGTCGTTCACATGGGCGTCGTCGGTCCAGTCGCTAGACTGAATGCCATCGTATTCCAAGTTCTTTAGCGCAGCCGCCGTGAACTTGCTACCCTTATTGATAATTTCTGCACCCGTGTAGTCTTTAACGCCTTGCGACACCTTGTCTTCGGTGAGTTCGAGGAGTTTGTCTACCAGGATGTCTTTGAGGTCTTCGTTCTTAGCCTCGTATTCTTCGTCTATCTTGGCAAGTATAACCTTGTCTTGTTTCTTCGAGTCGCGAGTCTTAATGGCACGCGAGAACAATTTCTTGTCGATAACAACGCCACTGAGCGAGGGGTTGGCTTTGAGCGACGAATCTTTAACGTCGCCGGCCTTGTCGCCGAAGATGGCACGAAGGAGTTTTTCTTCGGGCGAGGGGTCGCTCTCTCCCTTTGGCGAAATCTTACCGATGAGGATGTCGCCTGGTTCGATACGCGCACCAATGCGCACCACGCCGTTGTCGTCGAGGTCTTTGGTGGCCTCTTCGCTCACGTTGGGGATGTCGCTGGTAAACTCTTCCACACCACGTTTGGTTTCGCGAACGTCGAGCGAATACTCGTCTACGTGAACCGAAGTGAGCACGTCGTCGCGCACCAAACGTTCAGAAAGCACGATGGCGTCTTCGTAGTTGTAACCCTTCCACGGCATGTAAGCCACAAGGAGGTTACGCCCCAAGGCCAATTCGCCATTCTCGGTGGCATAGCCTTCGGTAAGGATGTCGCCTGCCTTAACACGTTGTCCCTTCACGCAGATGGGGCGAAGGTCGATGGTCATGTTTTGGTTTGTACGGCGGAACTTGGGTACGCGGTATTCTTTCAGTGCAGGTTCGAAACTTACATACTCTTCATCCTCTGTGCGATCGTATAGAATACGGATGGTGGTGGCGTCTACATAGTCGATAACGCCATCGCCTTCGGCCGTAATCATGGTACGCGAGTCTTCGCAAACCTGTTTCTCCAAGCCCGTACCTACAATGGGTGCATCGTTGTGGAGCAAGGGCACAGCTTGGCGCATCATGTTACATCCCATCAGTGCGCGGTGACCGTCGTCGTGCTCCAAGAAGGGAATAAGACCTGCCGATACCGATGCAATCTGCTGAGGCGACACGTCCATGAGGTCTACCTCGGCGGGTTCCACCACGGGGAAGTCGGCATCCTGGCGACACTTTACCACATCGCGGATAAAAGTTCCGTCTTCGTTCAGCGGCGCGTTGCCCTGTCCGATGATGTGGTCTTCTTCCTCTTCGGCCGTAAGATATACCAAGTGCTTGTTGTTTAGGTCTACCACACCATTAGAAACCTTGCGATATGGCGTTTCGATAAAGCCTAGTTCATTGATGTTGGCATACACACAGAGCGAGGAGATAAGCCCGATGTTAGGACCTTCGGGGCTCTCGATGGGACAAAGGCGTCCGTAGTGCGTGTAGTGAACGTCGCGCACCTCGAAACCTGCACGCTCGCGAGAAAGACCACCAGGGCCGAGAGCCGAAAGGCGGCGCTTGTGCGTAACCTCGGCTAGGGGGTTGGTTTGGTCCATGAATTGCGAGAGGGGGTTGGTGCCGAAGAACGAGTTGATAACGCTAGAAATGGTTTTGGCGTTAATCAAGTCGGTGGGTGTGAACACCTCGTTGTCGCGCACGTTCATGCGTTCACGAATGGTACGGCTCATACGAGCCAATCCGATAGAGAACTGGTTGGCCAGCTGTTCGCCCACGGTGCGCACGCGGCGGTTGCTCAAGTGGTCGATGTCGTCAACGGTAGCGTTCGAGTTAACCAGCTGAATGAGATACTTGATAATCTCAATAATATCGTCTTTGGTCAGCACGCGCGTATCCATATCGGTGTCCAAGCCCAGTTTCTTGTTGATGCGGTAGCGTCCTACTTCGCCCAAGTCGTATCGCTTGTCCGAGAAGAAAAGGTTTTGGAACACCTCCCTTGCACTGGCATCGTCGGCAGGGTCGGCATTGCGCAGCTGACGATAGATGTACAGCACAGCCTCTTTTTCAGAGTTGCTGGGGTCTTTGGCCAACGTGTTGAAGATGATGGAGAACTTGTTTGCAGCATCTGCATCCTTGTGTAGCAACACGGTAGACACGCCGCTGTCGAGAATTTCGCCAACGTTTTCTTCTGTAATTTCCGTTTCGCGCTCCATAATCACCTCGTTGCGCTCGATAGATACAACTTCGCCCGTATCTTCGTCAACGAAGTCTTCGTTCCAACTTTTCAGCACACGAGCAGCAAGACGCTTACCAAGAGCCTCCTTCATGTTCTTCTTGTTCACCTTAACCTCTTCGGCCAGGTCGAAGATTTGCAGGATGTCGCGGTCGTTTTCGTAGCCGATGGCACGCAGCAGCGTGGTTACGGGCAACTTCTTCTTACGGTCGATGTAGGCATACATCACGTTGTTGATGTCGGTAGCGAACTCAATCCACGAACCTTTGAAGGGGATGATACGCGCCGAATAGAGCATCGTTCCGTTGGCATGCACGCCCTGTCCGAAGAAAACGCCGGGCGAGCGGTGCAGCTGCGACACCACAACGCGCTCGGCACCGTTGATAACAAAGGTACCGTTAGAGGTCATATAGGGAATTGTACCCAAGAAAACGTCTTGGATAAAGGTTCCGAAATCTTCGTGGTCGGGGTCGGTGCAGTATAGCTTCATCTTAGCCTTCAAAGGCACGCTATACGTAAGCCCGCGTTCCAAACACTCGTCGATGGTGTAACGCGGCGGGTCGATATAGTAGTCAAGAAACTCAAGAACGAAATTGTTCCGTGTGTCGGTTATGGGGAAGTTCTCTGCGAAAACCTTATACAAACCGTCGTTCTTGCGTTCCTCGGGGGGCGTGTCTAACTGTAAGAAGTCTTTGAAAGACTTTAACTGCACATCGAGGAAATCCGGATAGGGCATCGGATTGTGAACGCTGGCGAAATTTACTCTGTTATCAACAATTTTTGAAGCCATTCAATATTATGTTATATAATGGATATAGGCGTATTCTATATGTTATCCGTATCGGTGCGAGGGGGCTTTGCTTGTTCTTTTCTCTCCGCGAAGAGGGTGCATAGCCAGCCTATGAGATATTGTGTGGGAAAAGGGAATGTGTCCTTAAATGTGATAAGACACAAAAAGGTTAGGACTCGCCTACTGGGCAAATCCTAACCGTATTTCGGAGTTGGGGGTTGTCTTACTTCAGCTCAACCTTAGCGCCGGCCTCTTCGATAGCCTTCTTCAGGTTCTCGGCCTCGTCCTTAGACATGCCTTCCTTCAAAGTAGAGGGAACACCGTCTACAAGGTCCTTAGCTTCCTTCAAGCCCAGGCCGCAAGCTTCCTTAACAGCCTTAACTACTTGAAGTTTTGCTGCACCGGCCTCAACGAGAACCACGTCGAACGACGACTTCTCTTCAGCACCACCAGCAGCAGCACCAGCACCGGGAGCGGCAGCAACAGCAACAGCTGCAGCAGCGGGTTCAATGCCATATTCCTCTTTGAGGACATTTGCCAACTCGTTTACTTCTTTTACTGTCAAATTTACTAATTCTTCAGCGATAGCTTTGATATCTGCCATTTTATTCTAAATTTTTAATTGTTTTTAATATAAGTGTTGTTGATTGACTTTTAATTGAACTCCCTCACGAACATCTTCTTGTCTATGCCACGAGAGGAAGACTCAACGAATTATTCAGCACGCTCGCCCAAAGTTTTGAGTACACCATGAATGGTGCCTGCGCCTGATTGAAGAGCGGAAATGACGTTCTTCGCGGGCGATTGCAGCAAGGCCACAATGTCGGCGATAACCTCGTTCTTGCTCTTAAGAGCTACCAGCTCGTCCAGTTTGTCGGCTCCCACATAGAAGCTTTCTTCTGCGTATGCAGCCTTGAGAGCAGGAATTCCTTCCTTCTTATAGTCTTTCAGCAATTTTGCAGGTTCGTTCGCAACCGTGGTGAACATGATTGCGGTGGTACCTTTCAATGTGCCGTAAAGGGGTTCGAAATCGATGTCGGATGCCTCGAAAGCCTTGTGCAGAAGCGTATTCTTCACAACAGAAAGCTTAATTTCCTTCTTGAAACAAGTTGCGCGCAACTTGGTCGTCGCTTCGGCGTTAAGCCCGGCGAGGTCTACAAGATAGAAATGAGGATACTCCTTCAGCTTCTTACCGAGTTCTACGATGATAGTATCTTTTACTTCTTTCTTCATTTTACAAAACTTTTAGAGTTATTCAACTGATTTCGGATCAATCTTGATACCCTTACTCATTGTGCTTGAAATAAAGATACTCTTGATATACGTACCTTTAGCAGCGGCAGGTTTGAGCTTGATTACAGTAGCCACGAATTCCTTCGCGTTTTGGTAAATCTGCTCAGGAGTGAAAGAAACCTTTCCGATTGAGGTATGGATAATACCAGCCTTGTCTACTTTGAAATCTATTTTACCCGACTTGATGTCTTTCACTGCCTTGGCCACGTCCATCGTTACCGTACCGCTCTTGGGGTTAGGCATCAGTCCGCGAGGGCCGAGGATACGGCCTACGCTACCTACCTTACCCATTACCGAAGGCATGGTGATGATAACGTCGATGTCGGTCCAACCACCCTTAATCTTTTCGATGTACTCGTCAAGACCAACATAGTCGGCACCAGCTTCTTTGGCAGCAGCTTCTGCATCGGGCGTACAGAGAACAAGAACGCGCACGGTCTTACCCGTTCCGTTAGGCAGCGTACAAACGCCGCGAACCATCTGGTTGGCCTTGCGGGGGTCTACGCCCAAACGCACGTCGATGTCGAGAGAAGCGTCAAACTGAGTAGTGGTGATTTCCTTCACCAACTCAGCAGCCTCTTTCAGTGTATAGGCTTTCCCTGCTTCAATCTTATCAGCTACTGATTTTTGCTTTTTTGTCAGTTTACTCATTTTCTTAATTGAAGTTTTAATTATTTACCAGGGAACTCCCCATTTACAGTGATACCCATACTTCTAGCCGTACCTGCGATAAGTTTCATGGCAGACTCAACCGTAAAACAGTTCAAGTCTTTCATCTTATCTTCAGCTATCACTTTGATCTGCTCCCAGGTGACAGAAGCTACCTTCTGTCGGTTTGGCTGAGCAGAGCCGCTCTTAACCTTGGCAACCTCTTTTAGTTGTACAGCTGCGGGAGGCGTCTTGAGCTCAAAGCTGAATGACTTGTCAGTATAGTAGGTGATGACAACCGGAATTACCTTACCGGCCTTGTCCTGAGTCCTCGCATTGAACTCCTTGCAGAACCCCATGATGTTGATTCCCTTCGAACCCAATGCAGGGCCTACGGGAGGAGAGGGGTTGGCAGCGCCACCTTTAATCTGTAACTTGATTAATCCAGCAACTTCTTTAGCCATTTGTTGTTAATATTAAAAATTGATTTTTGTTGAAAGCATCACGCCCGTAACTGCGCATCAGCCTTCCTTTTCTACTTGCATAAAACCTAACTCCAAAGGCGTTTTGCGCCCAAAGATCTTGACCATCACCTTCAGCTTGTGTTTCTCGGTGTTCACCTCTTCGATAACACCCATGAAACCGCTGAATGGCCCATCCGTAACCTTCACCGTTTCGTCAACAGAATAGGGGATGTCGATGTCGTTCTCCAATTCCGTGTTCTCCGCGGCGCCGAGCATCCTGTTGATGTCTGCCTGCGGCACGGGAGAGGGATTGTCCAATCCGCCAAGAAAACCTAAGACATTAGGCATGAACCTCAGTGTGTGCGCAACGTCCCCTTTAAGGTCCGCCTCGACGAACACGTAGCCGGGAAGACTAATCTTCTCTTTCTCCACGCGTTTGCCATTACGCAAAGACGCCTGTTTTTCCATCGGTATCAATACCTGAAAAACATGCGACTGAAGCATCGTGTTGTGTTTCAATTCGGCCTCGATGTATTCCTTCACCTTTGCCTCTTTTCCACTAACAGCACGAAGCACATACCAATTTTTCTGTGTTTCTGCCATCGTTCCTTAACAAATTAATGCGGATATATCCCACTCATGATGAACTTAAACGCGCTGTCCATGGCGAACACCACCAATGCAATGACTAGGGAAGCAGATAATACAACCATTGCACTGTGGGTAAGTTCGGCACGCGTAGGCCAAGTAGTATTATGCGCCAGCTCGTTGTAACAAGCCTTGCAGTAGTTTACTATCTTCTTAAACATATTATCTTCTTATTAGCACGGGAAGGAGGACTCGAACCCACGACCCTCGGTTTTGGAGACCGATGCTCTACCAACTGAGCTATTCCCGTAAGTAAGGGTTCCGCAACCGCTTGCTGCGGAAACCCTCGGTATGCTTAATACTTAGCCGAAGCCAACCGTATTATTCAATGATTTCGGTAATCTGACCGGCACCTACCGTACGGCCACCTTCGCGGATGGCGAAACGAAGACCTACGTTCAGGGCAACGGCGTAGATAAGATCTACGGTGATTTCCACGTTGTCGCCAGGCATTACCATCTCTACACCTTCGGGAAGAGTGATTTCACCCGTACAGTCCATCGTACGAAGATAGAACTGAGGACGATACTTGTTGCCGAATGGCGTGTGACGGCCACCTTCTTCCTTCTTCAGAACATATACAGAAGCCTTGAACTTCTTGTGAGGCTTAATCTGGCCGGGGTGGCAAAGCACCATACCGCGCTTGATTTCGTTCTTGTCGATACCACGGAGCAACAAACCTACGTTGTCGCCAGCTTCACCCTCTTCGAGCAGCTTGCGGAACATTTCCACACCGGTAACTACGCACTTCTTGTCTTCGCCAAGGCCGAGCAACTCAACTTCGTCGCCAACCTTTACCTTACCCGTCTCGATACGACCCGTAGCAACAGTACCACGGCCAGTGATAGAGAACACGTCCTCAACAGGCATCAAGAAAGGTTTGTCCACCTCACGAGGAGGCAGAGGAATCCAAGTGTCAACAGCATCCATCAGCTGCATAACCGAATCAACCCACTTGTCAACGCCGTTCAATGCACCAAGGGCAGAACCGCGGATGATGGGCGTGTTGTCGCCGTCGTACTCGTATTGGTCGAGCAGCTCGCGCATTTCCATTTCAACAAGTTCAAGCATTTCCTCGTCTTCAACCATGTCGCACTTGTTCAGGAACACAACCAACTTAGGAACGTTTACCTGACGGGCGAGAAGCACGTGTTCGCGAGTTTGGGGCATAGGACCATCGGTAGCGGCAACTACGATGATGGCACCGTCCATCTGAGCAGCACCTGTTACCATGTTCTTCACATAGTCGGCGTGACCCGGACAGTCTACGTGTGCATAGTGAC
>ERZ772960.164-NODE-164-length-64909-cov-6.397277_pt1 | contig 64909 bp, 74 predicted proteins | sample MGYA00580678_ERZ772960 | MGnify/ENA primary metagenome ERZ772960 (study PRJEB29015, sample SAMEA2737930) | human oral metagenome | biome: human oral; feature: human-associated habitat; material: dental | place: China | collected 2059 ...
GATTTCTGTTATACTAGCATTAGAACACATATCATTTCTCCTTGTTTTTTATTTTGTGCGATTTAAATTATACACGAGATTTGATGTGTGTTCCTATTTTTTTGTAAAAATTTAGCGTTGGGAGAGAATTTTTTCTCTCACCAACGCTAAATATTATACAACCACTTTTCCTTAAAATAAATGTATGAATCTATCTATCTTATCTACTCAAATAACTAATGTATGCATATTGCTACTACAAGAGGACCTAAGACTGTAAGTAAAATATTTCCCATTGCATATCCTGGTGTATATGCTATAGCAAAAATACTTGAATCATATTCCTCCACAACTCCGTTAAGCGCTGCGGTACAGGTTCCGGCACCACACAGAGATCCAATGATATCTACAGCATCCAGCTTTAATACAAATCTTCCGAAGTAAACGGAAGCGATATGAGGCAAAATGGTAACCAAAACACCGATTAAAAGTACCTTTACGCCCATCGATTGCAGGGCAGACAAAAAGGATGCACCGGATGTAAGCCCCACAATGGCGATAAATAGATTTAATCCCACACTCTTGCAAAACCACCGTGTTGCTTTCGGCATCAGTCCATAGTTAGAATGTTTGTCCTGATAATATCCGAATAAAAGCCCTCCAATCAAGGCACCTCCGCCGGATCCGAGTGTAATCGGAATTCCGGATACTACGAAGCTGATTGCACCGATTAATAAACCGACTACAAGCCCCATGCTGATGAAGGATACATCTGTCTCGGTACCTGTATCCTTCACATAACCAAGTTTCTTTACAACCTTCGTAATCAAGGCTTTCGGTCCCACCAAGGTCAAGTGGTCGAGAGCTTTTAACGCCTGATCTTCAGAAAGGACATTGTTGTCTCTCTTCTTCTCTGAAATGACGATTCCATTTTCTGAAAGATGCTTTATCACATCCAGAGAGAAATGATTAGTCAAAACGATTTCCTGCTTTATCACATCAAGCTTAAGGGCTTCCGAATCATCCGTTTCCTTCATGCCCGGAGCTTCAAAATGCAATACTGCATCAAGAAGTCCGATAATCGTAACCGTATCCCCTTCCAGGAGCTGCACATCCGGCGCAAGGCTCACCTTTTTACCCTTTCGAATGATTTGCGTTATTGTAAGATCATCCCCGTACTGCTCTTCCACCGAACCTATTGTTTTACCAATAAATTCTGCACCATTTTCTATGCAAAATGCACGTGCTTTGATATTTCCAACAACAGTATTTTCCGAAGAAGACTCATGGAAATTTGTTTGATCGATTTTCTTCTTAACAGTATCTGTCAGATTTACACCAATTAACTTCGCTGCACCGTTTTTCAAAAACACCACTACCCCAACGGTTCCGAAAACATAGGTAAGAGCATAGGCAATTGCCATCTGACTTTCCGCTGTTTTCAGTTCTGTGCCTGAAAGCATTCCCTTCATCGTGGAATCCGCTGTTCCCAGGATTGCAGACTGTGTAAGGCTACCGGCCAAAATTCCGCCGGCTTCTCCCGCTCCGATACCAAAAGCCTTAAACAAAACTATAGAAACGACAAAGGCTACCACGGCGAAGAAAAGGGATAGGATAATAATCTTAAGGCCGGAGCTTTTTAAACTTGCAAAGAATGAAGGCCCAACCTCATATCCGATAGCAAAAATAAACAGTGAGAAAAAGATTGTTTTCACAGTTCCGTCAATCTCATAGGTTCCCACCCCCTTAAATACCAGGGATATGAGAAGTCCTACCAGCAAAGTTCCTACAGTGGCACCTATAGTAAAGGATTTGATTTTTAGCTTTCCAATAAGATACCCTAGTGCAAGACATATAAAAATGGAAATAACCGGATTTGCAATCAAATAATGGGCTATATCGGAAAAACCTGTTATCGTAATATGCTGTGCTGTTTCCAACACTTCATGTGAGATTAATCCTATATTCATATGAAATCCCCCCCTATCCTATTTATCGTTTTTCTCTTTTGTATACTTTTCGTAATACTCCTTCAAAAGAGACAGGATACGATTTGCTATTTTCTTATAATCATTGTCCTCTAGGTTTGCTTCTGAAATTCTAACTGTACCAGGAGTTGCTCCAAAACCAACTCCTTCCATCAACACAACACCATCTTCCTTTGCTAGATGTAAAAGAAAATCTATTTCCTCAAATTCATTTCTAAGCCATGTTGCGAAGTTCTTATCATAATTTGTCTCTGCAAGTTGATAGATATCAAGCAGGGAATAATACTTAGCATTGCAGTCACTGTTATCTTCCGGTAAGCCTAAGGTAGACATCAGATTGTGGTAGCGCATAGCCACAATTTCTTTGCAGCCTTCAATATACTGATCTTTTTCATTTTCAAGAACCAAATGAGTCATAGACAAAAGGACCATCATAATCTGCTGCGGAGTGGAGAGTCCGGCGGTATGATACAATCCGATGGATCTGCTGTCCGCGCATATCCTGTCAATAAAGCTCATTTCCGAAGGATTAAGTGTGACAATCGAATAATCGCTTTCCAGCTCCCATTTCTTCTTATCCGGAACCTTCTTAATCAGTTCATCAAAAACATTATCTTCATTTATTGCTATCACGCCGAGTCTCCATCCGGTAACCCCGTAAAGCTTTGAATACGAATATACTAAAATAGTGTTTCTCGGGCAAACAGAATAAACCGTACGGAAGTTATTGACAAAGGTTCCATATACATCATCTGTGATAATAATAAGGTCAGGGCGCTTTTCAACTACTTTTCTTAACTGTTCCAAAGTCTCATCTGTAAGACTGCGGGAACCCGGATTAGACGGATTTACCAGAAAAAATGCCTTAATGGAAGGATCCAAAAGCTTTTCAAATTCTGAATCCGGAATTTGCCAGTCATTTTCTTCCGTTGCAAGAAGATTGATTTCCGCTAAATCGAAATTCGACAGTCTCGGAATCTGAATATATGGAGTAAACACCGGCGTGTTAATGGCAATGCGGTCCCCCTCATTGAGCAGGCCATTGTGCTTTAAAGCATCAAAAATATAGACGATTGCAGCCGTACCGCCTTCTACCGGAAATACCTTCGTTTTCTTTCTTAAGTCAGCCTTCCCGTACAGAATACTTTGGAGAAATGCATTGATGATGTACTCCGTATTCTCCAGACAACGGCTAGGTACCGGATAATTGTTTCCGATAATTCCGTTTGTAAGTTCCGTAATCAAAGCTTCCTTATCTAATCCTAGATGGTCTACGCTATACTCCACGATTTTTTTCAGGAATACATCCACCTCATCGCCATGATTTAAAAATGCATTGTACCTTTCCGCAATTTCTTTGGAGTCTACATATCCCGCCAAGTCTCCCTTGTCCAGAGTCCTTTTGCTTTCTGCCACGCCGAATTCCATCAGTCGTGCAAAAGCTAATCTTCCCAAGGCATTAATCCAATTCGGATTTCCCCTTCCGGCATTTAAAAATTTCAAATGCTTCTCATTCTTTTCTGACAGCTTCAACATATCAAAGCTAATTTCAAATGCACCAAGTTTTTCCAGTTCTCTTTCGTAGCTCTTTTTAATCATCCTTACTTCTCCTTTCCTTCTAACTGCATAAGTTTTTCTAACCACAATACAAAAAAACCATCAACATCTTTTATATTTAAATTATATCATTTAATTATATCATTCGCAAGCCATTTTGTATATTCTTGTCACATATGTATTATCTCACAACACATAAAATCTTACGGGTCTGTATGTATATTTTGTGTTCATATAAACCTCTTATAATTTTATAAAATCCGAATTTCGGACTTCCAACCGTTCAATTCCACAATCAAGTCCGCGTCGGTTTGCACTTCTTTTTTCGCGCGTTTATCGATGAGTATGTTGTTGGCCGAATCCAAAAAGCGGGTTCGGCGGCCGGCATTTTGCAGGCAATAGTTTGAATGTTCGGCAAACTGTTATTATGTTTTTTACTCCTGTAACAACCACGCTTCTTTCGATATACAGGTAAAGTGCTCCGTCCGCAGAACCCCTTTTAAAGCACAGGGAACGTTTTCTTTCGTATGATGATATCGGAAGCCGCATTTTTCCTGCGCCCGTTTCGATTTATCGTTTCCGTCAAAATATCCGCACCACAGTTTTTCGAGTTTCAAATCTTCGAAGCCGTGCCGCATCAGCTCGCGAACCGCCTCCGGAATAAGTCCTTGTCCCCAATACGGTACGCCGATCCAAAACCCTATTTCACCTTCCGTATCGGGAAGGCCGATATTGCTTAACTTGCCGATCATTAAGGCGATACTGCCTACAGGCTGTTCCGTCTCTTTGAGTACGACCGCGTATGACTCCGGTACGGAGAGGATATTACTGATGACGGTTCTGCTGTTTTCAACACTCGTATGGACAGCCCATCCGGCTGTCGGCCCCACGTCGGGATGACTTGCATAGTAAAACAGGTCTTGTGCATCCGATTCTCTCCACGGACGAAGCGTCAATCTCTTTGTTTCCAAAATCATCCGGCTGTTCCTTTTGTCAATTCGTCCGCTGTAAATATAGGCTGTAAATTGCAAAATCTTCGTCTTTGAATACGTTAAACACGACTTTCATCCCGCTTCCGGTTTGCTCGATGTATTTTCGGACGGTTGCTACCGCAATTTCCGCCGCACGCCGATTCGGAAACATAAAGACGCCGGTAGAAATACAGCAAAAGGCAATGCTCCGCACTTTATGTTGCTCGGCGAGTTCAAGACAGGAACGATAGCAGGACGCGAGCTCTTCTTCGTGTTTTTTTTGTAATCGCCCCTGTACGATGGGGCCTACGGTGTGCAGCACGTACTTGCACGGCAGGTTGAACGCGCTCGTGATTTTTGCGCTTCCCGTCGGTTCTTCGTGCCCCTGTTTTTGCATGATGTCGGCACACACCGCGCGCAACTGCACGCCTGCGAACGTATGGATGCAGTTGTCGATACACGCGTGGCAGGGCTGCCAGCAGCCGGTCATAGCGCTGTTTGCCGCGTTTACGATCGCGTCGACTTTGAGCCGTGTAATGTCGCCCTGCCACAGATAAAAAGTTCCGTTCCCTTGTGCGGCAAGAGGCTTTAACTGCGCAAGGTCGGTAATGCCGCCTTCCCTGATCGCTTCCCGTAGATACTCGTCCTGTATGCGCAGGAATTCTTTGCTCGTGTCTTGCGGCCGACGGACGTTCATGAGGGAACGGAGCAAAGCCTTTTGTTCCCGCTCGTCATCCGGTACCCGCACATCGCGATAACCGGGGTTTTCTTTTAAAAGACAGTCTATTAAAAAAATGCGCCGTTCTTTTTGTGTCATACATGTTCCTTGTGTAATCCGATTGATTATAACAAAAAACGCGGCGGAAGTTAAAGCAAACGCGGCGAATCCGTCGCTTGTCACCGACAGTAAAAAAGTTTACAATATATGCAGACATATATGACAACGGCTTCTAACGGCTAATACCCGCTTTGCAAGCCGGGGTTTGCGTTGCAAATCCGTATATCAAAAAACCGCTTTCATCTTGATGGAGACGGTATACAAAAAGTTTCCTGAAAGCGGATTTTTCAGGAACTTTACAGGAGTTTTCTATGCACAGTTACAAAGAGATCGGTCTGGTCAACACGAAAGTGCTGTTCCAGCAGGCGATGGCCGGACACTATGCACTTCCGGCATACAATTTCAACAATATGGAACAGCTGCAGGCGATTATCCAAGCTTGCGTTGAAACCCGGTCGCCCGTTATTCTGCAGGTTTCAAAAGGCGCTCGCGCATACGCCGACAAATACATACTCCGCCACCTTGCAGCGGGCGCGGTCGAATACGCGCACGAACTCGGCTGCGACATCCCGATCGTACTCCACCTCGATCACGGTCCGTCGTTCGAAGTCGCAAAAGACTGTATCGAAAGCGGATTTTCATCCGTGATGATCGACGGTTCCGCACTCCCCTACGACGAAAATGTAAAATTGACAAAACAAGTGTGCGATTTCGCCCATGCGCAAAAAGATTACGTCACCGTCGAAGGCGAACTCGGCGTGTTGGCCGGAGTCGAAGATGAAGTAAACGCCGCCGAAAGCCACTACACGAAGCCCGAAGAAGTGCAGGATTTCGTCGGCAAAACGGGCGTCGATTCCCTCGCCATTTCAATCGGCACGAGTCACGGCAGATGCAAATTTACGCCCGAACAGTGCACGCGTACGGCCGACGGCGTTTTAATTCCGCCGCCGCTCGCATTCGACGTACTCGAAGCGATCGAAAAAAAGCTTCCCGGTTTCCCGATCGTGCTCCACGGCGCGTCGTCCGTTCCGGTGCAGTACGTAAAAGAAATTGAAAAATACGGCGGCAAGATTCCCGATTCCGTCGGTATTCCCGAAGAGCAGCTGCGCAAAGCGGCAAAATCCGCCGTCTGCAAAATCAATATCGATTCTGACGGACGGCTTGCAATGACGGCGGCGGTCAGACGCGTACTCGCCGAAGATCCCACAATCTTCGATCCGCGCCTCTATCTCGGGCCGGCACGCGACGAACTGAAAGCGATGTATGCACACAAAAACAAAAACGTGCTCGGCAGCGCGGGACACGCGATCGAAGCGATGAACGCGATCAAAGCCGCAAAATGATGTGAAACCGAGTCGTTAAAAAATCGCTTCGTTTTTCAAAAGCGGAAAAATTATTAATTTTATAAAAAAGGCGCGCAAAACATAAGAGAAAGCCCTCTCGTTTTGCGCGTTTTTTTCGTTTATCGTTTTGCGGCGATTTACGCTATAAGACAAGATTTAAACGCCGACGCGGAAACGATTTATACGGTTTTATCGCTTTCTTTAACCTCTCGGCAAAAAAATCGAAATGCTGTCTTCCCGAAATTTTCCGTACCAAAAACGGACGGCTCCGCAGGTTGAAAAAAACAAGTATACGGCAAAGAACGGCAGCCATACGAAAAACGGAAAACCGACAAACCACGCAGCTTCGATCGCGGCAGGTATGAAGAGAGAGACGATAAGCATAACGGCCCACGTTCGAAGCTTTTTCCCCGCCGCTCCCGTTCGATACAGAAAAAAAACGCAGACGGCCGACGATGCAAGCATCGCCGTATAAAGTACGGGCTTACAAAAAAGTTCGAACGCCGAATAAGCAGAACGGCTGCCGGCAAGTACCGTATACGGCACATACACGGAAAAAAACGCGCATAAAAGCGGAAAGTAGGACTTGGCAAGGAAAGCATCGTCGTCTTTTGAAAAAACTAAAAAGATGAGATAGACTGCGGCAACGGGAATGAGCGTATAGGCGAGCAGAATATATGCATAGTTTACGAAAAATCCCGCTCGCGGCGTACGATATGAAAATGAAAAAAAAGCTTTGAACGCGCAAAACACGATTGACGAAAGAGCTCCGGTTACGGCAACGGAAATCACCGCTTTATCTTTTTCATGCATAAGATACCATACGAGCGATACCGGCATAAAAATAATTAAAAAAAGATACATACGAACAGCATACACCGTTTAAAAAAATTGCGCAACCGCATGAGTTCGATAAAAACAATCTGTCAAGAAAATTATTGACGGAAAATTATTGACGGAAACCGTCCTACCCTTCCCGCTCGAAAAGCGGGAAGGGTAGGAGGCATTATTAAAACTTATACGTTCCCGTCGTAATCGTGCCGCCGTTCGAATACACGTCGAAGTTGACACCGCGCTTGGCTTTGCCGAGCTCCGCGTAAAAGTCTTCGATCGAACTTATCGATTTGCCGTTGACGGCGGTGATCACGTCTCCGTTTTGCAGACGAAGGGAAGCCGCAGGCGATTTTTCGAGCACGCTCGTAACGGCCACTCCCTGTATTCTATTGTTGTCGAGCTTCAAGTCTTTTCGCGTTTTTTCGGTGAGCGGAACCGCGATAAAGCCGGGCCAGAGTTTGCTGTTGTCGCCCGATACGTTTTCGCTCCGCGCTTCGATTTTTACCGAAAGCTTTACCGTCTGCTTGCCGCGAAGCACTTCGAAAGTCACCGTAGAACCGGCTTTTAAGCTGCCGACATCGCGCACAAGCTGATTGACGCTTTTGACGCTCTTTCCGTTTAGCGAAACGATATAATCTCCGGGCTGAATGCCGCCCTTTTGCGCAGGCGAATCGCGGAAAATCTGCGAAGCGAAGGCACCTTCTTTATTCGCAACCCCGAGCGCCGTCTTATATTCCGAAGAGATATCGACGAGCGAAACGCCGAGCCAGCCGTACGCCAATTTACCGTTCGAAATAAAATCGTCGATCGCGTTTTTGATATTGTTGATCGGAATCGCAAAGCCGAGTCCCTGCGAACCGCCGGATTGAGAAGCGATCCACGTGTTGATGCCGATCACTTCCCCGTAGATATTGATAAGCGGGCCGCCGGAGTTTCCCTGATTGATCGCGGCATCGGTTTGAATAAAATCGCTGATGTTGCCGATATCGCTGCCGCTTCTGCCGGTCGCGCTGATGATACCCTGCGTCACCGACTGATTGTAGCCGAGAGGCGCTCCCATCGCAAAGCAGAGATCGCCCGTATGCACCGCATCGGAATCACCGAGAGAGGCGACGGGAATCGATTTATCGCTCGATTCGAACGAAACGAGAGCGACGTCCATGCGCGAATCGGATCCGACGAGTTTGCCGTCGAACTGCCGTCCGTCGTTGAGCTTTACGGAAATCTTCGTCGCCTCGCCGGCAACGTGATTGTTCGTAAGCACGTAGAGCGTATTTCCCGTGCGCCTCACGATAACGCCCGATCCGAGCCCCTGCTGTTCATACTGCCGCTCTCTTCCGCCGCCCTGATTCGGCAAGCCGAAAAAAAAGAACGGCAAATCTCCGAGCGGATTCGACTGCACCGTTTTCGTTTCCGTCACGTCGATTTCCACGACCGAAGGAAGCAGCGTATCGCTGATCGAGCGGAACGCATCCTGCATCGCTTGAATCATCTTTAAAGAATCGGCGGGTATGGGAGATGTCGTCCTCGTTTCCGCAAAAGCCGTGTCCGCGCTTCCGTTTACCGGCGTCTTTCTGCACGAAAGCGAAATCGCACCGAATGCCAAAACGGCCGCACACGAAATGCCGATTATCCTCTTTGTCCATGTTTTCATAATCAAAACCTCCGGAGCGCCGCTGCACGCAATTGCCGCAGTCCGCTCTTTTATCAATCGAATGCCGAAAGCATTTTAGTATGAAACACTTTCATCTCGGCACCCGTACTATTAAAATAATACATATTGAAGGATAAGTGTTACAAAAAAGCGCCGCAGACTTAATAAAATTTTGTTAGTTTGGAAAATTGTCAGGAGAATTGCATCGTTTGGCAGGACATAAAGAGTAAAATTTTGAAAGGCCATATGCTGAACGATCACATACATATATTAATCGAGATACTGCCGAAATATTCAGTTGCACAGGTAATGAGATACATAAAGGGGGGAAAGTGCATTGTATAGAGCAAGGCGGTACGGAGAACAACAAAGGTACTTTACCGGGCAGCATATGTGGGCACGAGGGTATTTTGTTTCGACGGTGGGACTTGATGAAGAAGTCATACGGAAGTATATCCGTGAACAGGAGAAAAACGATCTTCGACAAGGAAAATCTACCTTCAAGCCATGCCATTTACACATAATTTATGACTGGGTCAGCCCGGCGTTTCCAGGTATAACTTTTACCTTCCTACTATCGCGAACAAGTTCATTCACGTATTGGCATAGATTTAGAAACTCAGTATTATGTTCTATTACAATGAACGTTTTACCGTAATTCTCAATGTTTTCGTAAATGACTGAGATCAAATCTATCATTTCTTTTCTTCCAAGACCCATCGAAGGTTCATCTAATCCAAATATTTTTGTTTTTCCCTTTTTTAATGCTTGTGAAAGTTTTATTCTTTGATTTTCTCCTCCTGATAATGAGCTAATCTTCTGATTCAAGGATAAATGGCCTAACCCCAGTTTTCCAAGTAATTGTACTGTATAATCAAACTTTTTTGATATAGACATTCCATTTTCAATTGAATATAAAAAAGTCTGTCTTCGTTAAACGTAGGTTTCCGTTCGGCAGTATTTCATAGTCCATCTTAATGGAATCTTTTTTTTATTTGGAAATAGGTCGCGGTTATCGCGATGATTTTATCAGTTTCCGTCCTTGTTCCATTTTTAATCCATGATTCATCGGATGAGTCTTTATAGCTCATTTTGGAAATAAACTCCGTTCGAGTAAATGTAAGCTTTTCTTTATATTTATACGTAAGGGGAGGTGTTTTCGTTGTATCAGTGACGGAAATGTATTCGTCGTTATCATAGCCCGGTGTTTCCCACATGCCGATAAGACGTGCAAGATAATCGATCTCTCCGGACGTACCTCCGTTTCCGGATCAGCCGCCTGCCGCATTCGTGCATCCCGATACTGCGAAAAGTGCTGCACCGAGCAGCATTGTCGTTAATAATTTTTTCATTGTCATTCTCTTTATCATTTATATATCGATTTTACATCGATTAATAATAGTGTCAAGTTTTTTTATGCACAGATACTCACAATCGTTACATTTGTGTTACAGGGCAACCGTTTTGCCGTGCCCATCGAAGAACAGCGTTTATCTTCTCGGCATAATCTTTAGCACCTTTACTTTGCAGCCACGCAAGATTATCAATATCGATTCGGAACGTTACATCTTTTTTTATCGGCTTCCGGTATTTAAAATAGCCTCGTGCAAAATCCTCTTCGGTAAGTTCGGGAATATCCGAAAAATCAATATTTTCGCGGAGCTTTGCAATCCGTTCAGCCGTAAAACCGGCTACATCAGTCTTCATACTTTTTTTTCTCTTACTCCCAATTATAAAAAATTTTGATACTTCGTACCGAATATTTCGCCGAGTTTCCGAGCCATACGAGGACTTATCGTTCTATGGCCGGTTTCCATTCCGGAAACGTGTTGTGCAGGGATCCCCAATTTTTTTGCTAAAGCCGCCTGGGTCAGATTATCGCGATAGCGAAACAGCTTCAACGTCTTTTGCGGTGTCCGATCCTTTACAATATTTTTATACCAGTCGGTTTCCGTTATTTCCACATATGCTTCGTCATCATCTTCTTCAACCGTAGCATGAGGATAACGTTTTTTAACAAACGTGAGTAAGTCTTGCGGTATATCACCTTCAATTTTTATAGGGGGCGTTTTCACGACTACCTGCATAATATACCTCCAGTTCGATTCCTTTGATCGTTTCCTTCCAACAGGCAACCCAATGATATGATAAATGGCAATGGTATTTATTTTTTCCAAGCATACTGAAATTCGGCCAGCCTTTTTGTATCGGGCCGGTTTCCTGCAGATCTTCCAACAAGTATGAAAACAATTTTTGTTCTCTTTCCGGCATTTTCAAAACCGCTTTCAGTATTTTCTTTTTTTGTATTACCCTGTACATCTATCCGCCTTATACATTGTAACCATATATTGGTTTGTTTGTCAAGTATGAGCAAGTCGTAAAGCTTCATAGTTCTCTTATCGAAAAAACAGGCGGACTGGATAGTGTCCGCGATGAGAATCTTTTAGACTCTACATTGAAATTACCTTTTCAAACATTCGGGGGAAACGATCTTTATCCCGAAATTTTAGACAAAGCCGCTCAGTTATGTTATTTGCTTATTGAAAATCATCCGTTTGTAAAAAGAAGAATAGCCTAACAAGAAATTCAAAACGGACGCAAGATCAAGCCTTGCGCCGTTTAACTCACCGTCATCCTGCATAGTCGAGCGCGGTAAGTATTTCCGTACGGTCTTTGAAAACCGCAACGGTGTGCTCTTCGTGTGCGGACGCTTTTCCGTCGGCGGTCAGCACAGTCCAGCCGTTGTCCGCCGTTACGACGTCCGCCGTTCCGAGATTGATCATCGGTTCGATCGCGAGCACCATACCCGCCTGAATGCGCGGATTCGGCCCCGAGGGGCAATTGGGGATCGACGGATCTTCGTGCACGTCGAGACCGACGCCGTGACCGCAGTATTCGTAGACGACGCCGTAGTTGTGACTCACGGCGATATCGTTGACAGCGTTTGAAATATCGTGGATCCTGTTTCCGACGACGCAGGCGGCGATTCCCGCGGCAAGACATTCCCTCGTTACGTCGTCGAGCGCTTTCCATTCGGGACGGACGTTTCCGACCTGCACCGTGTGCGTCGAATCGCTGATAAAACCGTCCAAATCGATTCCCGCATCGATCGAAACCAAATCACCGTCGTGGATTATTTTTTTCGCCGACGGTACGCCGTGTATAACTTCTTCGTTGACGCTGACGCACACGGCTCCGGGAAAGTTTTCGCGGTACCACGCCGGTTTGCCGTGATGGGAAAGCATAAAATGCTTGCACATATCGTCGACATCCTTCGTCGACATACCCGCTTTTACGCGCGGGAGGATTTCATTGAACATATCCGCAAGCAGGTGACAGGATTTTCTGATACCTGCGATTTCATCGTCATTCTTTAACCGTATCATAAACACCTCGTGTTCGAAATTGATCTTTTTTTATTAATTTTTCACTCTCTTCAAAGCAGATGTCCGCCGTGTGCCGGTCGCCGAGTCTGAGATAGGCTTTTGCCATCTTTTTCAAAAAAAACGAATCGTCCGCCGCCGAAAACTTAAGATCGAGAGCCCGCTCCCACGCGTCGAGGGCAAGCTCGTCACTGACATTTCCCTCGATATTGCTTTTTAAAATATGGAGCGCAAACGAAATCACCTCCGGAAAAAAGAGCCTGAAATAATCGCTCTTGTATTCCATTTTAATAATCCGCTCGAGCAGCAAAAACGCATCGTAAAATTCGCCGCGCACCGTAAGCTCTTCGGCAAGGATGTAGCCGTAATCCATAAAGTCTTCGCGCGAAAACCATCTTTCAAGATTAAAGCTCGGACGAGAAGTCATCATGTGTTTGAATTCCGAAACGGCTTCGTCTTCGCGGTGATGCATCAAATCCCAAAATATGAGCTTTGCCCTGCTTTCATCGTCACTGCGTTCCGAAAGCCACGCATGATAATCGAACGAATTTGTGCGGGCTTTTCGTATATGATAGCGGCTGAAAAAAGAATTGTCAAATATGGAACGCTGTCTCGCATCGGAAAGGATGTCGTAGGCTTGCACAAGACGGCGGAACAGGGCGGTCGTTTCGGCATCGCTTTTTTTTGCCGTATCGGGATGATACTCTTTCGCTTTTTGTCTGAACGCGCGTTTTATCTCCGACGCCGACGCATCGTGCGAAACACCGAGGATTTCGTAGCAGTTTTCCAAGCGGCCGTACCCTTATGCTATTTTAAACAATTGCTCTATGTCTTTTTGCTTGACGACGATGACGGAACACTTCGCGGCGGCGATCGTTTGGCTTTGGTCGAGAGAAACGACATCGCTTCGGTTTGAGCCTGAAGGCGTGTACGATATATCGCGTATTTTTCCGCCGAGGAGGATAAAGTCCGCGTTGTAGTCGTCGGCGGCTTTGACGATCTCCGCCCATACGGATCCGTTGAGCAGTTCCGTTTCGGCGGTAACTCCTTTCGACTTTGCCAAATCTCCGGTATATGCGAGATATTTTTTTCCGTCGGCGATGAGATTTTCTTCATATATCTTACGCTCGTCGCTTGCAAAAAATTTCGACAGCGTCAGGCGCTTGATCGTCGCGGTATCGACGACGTATATAAATTTCAGATCGAGGTGATAGGTCTTTGCCATAATGATGCCGTACATCGCAGCGTGAATAGAAGCTTCGGATCCGTTGACGGCGACAAGAATACGGCTGAAAAGCGGTTTACTCATTGCATACCTCCATCGACTATCGGCTATCGCCTGTTGCGGTTTTTAAGCGCTTTGAGCGTAAAGATGTTTTCACGATCACGCTCTTCAAGTACGCTTTCGATATATTTTTTCGTTTCGCTCGTCTGCGGGATGATCATTTTGTCGAGCGCGTTGACCCGCCGCTGCGTTTTTTTCACTTCGCCCGCGAGCCGCCACACGATCGTGCGGATCGACGCCATCTTCGTCAAAAGCGCGAGCAGCCGAAAAAAGAGATCCATCGCTTTATCGCTGTCGGATGAAGTGCCCATAAACGAATAAAACAATTCTTTTTTCGGAAGTTCCACGTCGAGCGATTTGAACGACATGCCGCCGAGCGTTTCCTGCTTTTCGTGTATGACAAAATCGTAGTGCACGCCGTGCGATATGCGCTCGACTTGATCGCTTCCCATGCTCGCAAGCATTTTCCGAAACGCGGGATACGCTTCATCGATCACTTTGTCGATGTCGTGCTCGAGGAGCTTGACGTTTTCGACCATGTGCATGAGTTCCATGACGAGGATTTCACGCTTTTGTTCCAAGAGATCGTAGCCGTTTTTGGACACGGCAAGCTGCTCTTTCATGGCGAGGAGATTCGATTTTGTCGGCGCAATATTCAGTTTTGCCATAGGCTAGTTCCGCTCCGCATCTCCGCTTTCGTCTTCGCTTTTCGGCATATATTTTTCGATATATTCCGGTTTGATGCGGTAGAGCTCTTCGCGCGGCAGCGTCGCCAAAATCTTCCAGCCCAAGTCGAGCGTTTCTTCTATCGTGCGGTTTTCGTATTCGCCCTGCATCAAAAATTCGTTTTCGAATTTATCGCCGAACTTGAGGTACTCGCGGTCGAGCGGCGAAAGCTCTTCGTCGCCGATAATCGCCGCGAGGTTCCGCACCGACTTTACTTTCGAATACGAAGCGAAAAGCTGGCTCGAAACGTTCGCGTGATCTTCCCGCGTCATGACCCTGCCGTCCTTTGCAACTCCGATACCGTCTTTCATGAGGCGCGAAAGGCTCGGAAGCCCCGCGACGGGCGGATACAATCCTTTTTGCGAAAGCTCTCTGTCGAGAACGATCTGCCCTTCGGTGATATAGCCGGTCAAGTCGGGAATAGGATGCGATATGTCGTCGTTCGGCATCGTCAAAATCGGAATCTGCGTGATCGAACCGGACGAGCCCTTGATGCGCCCCGCACGTTCGTAAAGTTCCGCGAGGTCGGAATAGAGGTAGCCGGGATATCCTTTGCGGCCGGGCACTTCGCCACGCGTCGTCGAGATTTCGCGAAGCGCTTCGCAGTAATTCGTCATATCGGTGAGCACGACGAGAACGTGCATGCCTTTTTTGAACGCGAGGTATTCCGCCGCCGTAAGCGCACACCTCGGCGTGATGATGCGTTCGATGGACGGAGCGTCGGCAAGCGACTGAAACATGACGACTTTCGAAAGGACGCCCGATTCTTCAAAGGTGTCGGTAAAAAAGCGCGCGATATCGTATTTGATTCCCATGCCGGCAAAGACCATAACGAACTGTTCGTCGCTCGAGCGAAGCTTTGCCTGACGGATAATCTGCGCGGCGAGCTTATTGTGCGGTAAACCGTTGCCGCTGAAAATCGGAAGCTTTTGTCCGCGCACGAGCGAGTTCATGCCGTCGATCGCCGAAATACCCGTTTGGATAAAATCGCGCGGGTAGATGCGCGCATAGGGATTGATCGGGTTTCCGTTTATATTGACGAGTTCCGACGATACGATAGGGGGGTATCCGTCGATAGGATCGCCTAAGCCGTTGAAGATGCGTCCGAGCAAACCTTCGCCGACGCGCAGTTCGAGCGGCGTATCGAGGAATTCGTAGGTCGTCGCATCGAGGTCGAGGCCGGTCGTATTGCCGAAAATCTGAACGACCGCCGCGTCTTCGGAAAGATCCATGACGCGCCCGATACGCTTGTTTCCGTTTCTGTCCCGCACGCACACCGTTTCGAGGTAAAAAATATTTTCGGTTCGGCGGACGATGACGATAGGACCGTCGACCGACGTCATTCCGCGGTATTCTATTCCTTTCATACGCTGCCTGTCCTTCGATAGAGCCGTCTCAATTCGTCGAGCTGATTTTCAAGGTGCACTTTTACATCCTGAATTTTATCGGCTTCGTCGTTCGTGTACTTCGACTTGATGCGCATGATCTCTTCGCGTACCGGCAGCCCCGTCAATTTGACCAGGGGTGCGCCGCTTTTTACGAGCGCAAGCGCCTCCGAATAATAGTCCATAATGAGCACGAGGATTGCAATCTGTTTTTTCGAAACGCAGTACGCGTCGATTTCGTCGAATTGATCCTGCTGCAAAAATCCGTTTTTAATCATTTCCGCAACCGAAAGCACGAGGCGGTCGGCGTCGGGAAGCGCGTCGGGACCGATGAGGCGCACGATTTGCTGCAGGTGCTGTTCCCGTTTTAAAAGGTCGAGCGCACCGGTGCGTACCGACGACCACTCGGGATTATGGCGTTCCCACCAGCCCTTCACTTCGTCGGCGTATTCGGAATACGAATCGATCCAGCCGATCGCCGGATAATGGCGCGCATTCGCCAAATCCCGATCGAGCGCCCAAAAGCAGCGGATAAATCGCTTTGTATGCTGGGTGACGGGCTCGGAAAAATCGCCTCCCGGAGGAGAAACCGCGCCGATAACGGAAACAGATCCTTCCCTGCCGCACAGCGAATTGATACGTCCCGCCCGCTCGTAAAAACTTGCAAGTCGCGTCGGGAGGTAGGCGGGAAAGCCTTCTTCGGCAGGCATCTCTTCCATGCGGCCGGAAAGCTCGCGGAGCGCTTCCGCCCAGCGGCTCGTCGAATCTGCCATGATCGCGACGGCCATACCCATATCGCGGTAATATTCGGCGAGCGTGATGCCCGAATACAGCGACACTTCGCGCGCGGCGACGGGCATATTCGACGTATTTGCGATGAGGATCGTGCGTTCCATAATGGAACGTCCCGTCCGCGGATCGACGATTTCGGGGAATTCGGTGAGAACATCGGTCATTTCGTTTCCGCGCTCTCCGCAGCCGATGTAGACGATGAGATCCGCGTCGCACCACTTTGCAATGGCGTGCTGCGTCATCGTTTTACCCGTACCGAAGCCGCCGGGGATAGCAGCCGTACCGCCCTTCGACAGCGGGAAAAACACGTCGATAACGCGGAGCCCCGTAACGAGGGGCTGGGATACCGTAAGCTTATCGGTATAGGGACGCGGAGTGCGAACCGGCCAATACTGCGAAAGTTTTATCTCTTCGTCCAATTCCGTCGTCGCAATGACATCGTCGACGGTACAATCGCAGCTTCCTTTAAATGTTTTAAGCACGCGCCCGCGGATATAGGGCGGCACCATAATCGTATGCAAAACGGACGGCGTTTCCCGCACCGTCCCGAGCGCGGATCCCGGCGCGATCGGAGAGCCCTCCCCGATCGTTTTTCCGTCGGAAGTTTTTCCGGCATCGAAGTGCCAGGTCTTTTTCGTGTCGAGCGGTTCGGTGCGCTGACCCGGAAGCAAAAACGCAGTCCCGTCTTCGTACATCGATTCGAGCGGGCGCTGGATGCCGTCGTAAATCGTGCCGACAAGACCCGGCCCGAGCCTGAGCGACAGCGGGCGTCCGTAGCTTACGATCTTTTCACCGACGCGCATACCTGTGTCGTCTTCGTAAACCTGAACGGTTGCTTTGCCTGTATTTTGCCTGATGATTTCGCCGATGAGTTTTTTTTCACCGACATCGACGACATCGTATAATCCGCATTCGTCGAGCCCCTCGGCAAAAACGATGGGGCCTGAGATGCGCGTAATTTTCCCTTCAACAGTCATGAATTAAACCTCCCGCCGAACAGAGCTTTGGCGAGTTCCGCGCGGTGTTCCGTTTCAAGCTCGCCGACAATTTGCGAAAGCGTCAGACGGCAGCGGATCATTGTATCTTCCGTTTCGAGGATGATGCCCTCTTTAAATGTCAAACCGTCGATTCCTTCGTCGCCGCTCTTTTCGTATGCGACAGAGGTACAGGATACAAGCGGCACGCCTGCTTTTTTCAAAGCAGCTTCCGCGCGCGCGGCATCGAAGCCGAACACGAGCGCGTTCACTTTTTGCGAAGCGACAACCGCCTTATACGCGTTCCATCGGCGTACGGCGAGCGCGATACGCTTTTCCTCCCCCAGCGCGTCGAGGTACGAATCGATCGCTTTGACAATCGCGCCTTCGATAAACGAAACGAGAAAACGCTCTTTTTCAAGCGGGACGACGGCGTCTCTGTCGGCTTGATAGCTTTCCGTCTTTTTTTGATATTCGGCGGTTTTTTCTTCTTTTAATGTTTCGACGCGGCGCGCGACATCGGCGACGAGCGCTTTTCCGTCGCTGTCGGCTTTTGCCAAAATACGTTCCGCTTTTTTCCGTGCGTCCGTTTCGATTTCTTTGTCGAGAACTTCGGTCGAGCGTAATTCTTCCATAACAACAATCCTTTAAATTTTTACGCCGATTGCTTCCCCGATCGCTTCGGTAAGCGTTTTGCGCCCGCTCAAATGGCCTTCGAGACCGGGTATCTCTACGATAAGCGGATAGTCGGCCGTCTTTTGCCATTCGAGTTCTTCGTCTTGAATATACGAGGCGGCGCTTTCCGTGAGAATGAGGACGCGGGGAATTTTTTCAACGGGAACGGATACGGGACCGCCCCTGCCGGTAACGCGGTTAAACGATTCCAGCACTTCCTGCCGCGTTTCGGCTATTGCGCCGTCGACGCCGACAAGTCGGAATGCGAGAACCATTTCGCGTTCACCGATCACAAAATAGTTCAAATCGATGATCCTCGATCAGTTGATGATAAGGAATCCGATCAAAAAGCCCCAGAGGCAAATACCTTCGGCAAGACCGACGAAAGGAAGCGCTTTTCCCGAAAGGTTCGCGTTTTCGCTCATCGCGCCCATAGCCGCCGCTCCGATTTTGCCGACGGCCATACCGCCGCCGATGCACGCGATGCCGACCGCAAGAGCCGCAGCGATGTAGCGGATACCGCCGCTCACGGAAGCTTTCGATTCCACAGCAGGTGCGCTCTGCGTTTCATTTGAAGACTGCGCGAAAAGCGCTCCGACCGAAAACATTGCCGAAAGAACGGCAACCGCGATAAGTTTTTTATACATAGAAACTCCCGTTTTCGGACATTATCAGCATCCGAAAAAGTTTTTTGATCCTGCGCACTCTTCGAAGCGCGGAGCTGTACTCCGACGTTCCGACAAGCGCACGCTCTATATTCGAGTCTGCAACGCAAACTCATGAGGCACCCTATTGCGCGGCGCCCTGTTTATACGTAAAGCAAAACGGCGAAAACTCGACACCCGTTTCATTGAAAAACTTCGAAAAGAATTCGTAGTACTGCAGACGCACGACTTGGATCGCGACGATCATACCTTCGAGCACGATGACGAGCGCGTTTCCGAGCACCGTTACGATAATACCGCCCGGAGAGCCGATCATGTCGGCGAGCATCGAAATGACGAACGCGAGCACCGCATGCGCGAGCGCAAACGCGCCGACGCGCAAAAAGCTCACCGAATTCGAAAGGTAGGTCGAAATCACTTCGATGAGTTCGACGACGCCCGAAATGACGAGGGCGCCGATACCGTTTTCGGCGATGGGACGCTCTCCGTCGACGAGACGCTCAAAGGGTTCTCCGAATGCGGCAAAGAACATGAGCACACCGATCACGATAAAGTCGAAGCGCGACGCCGTTTGATGGAAAAACAAAACGCGCACGACGAGCGCAACGATGTACCAAAAAAAGCACGCGCCGGCAAGCCCCGTCTTTCCGAAAAGCGCGCGGCCGGGTTTTCGCACGATGAATTTATTCGTGATATTGATTATCAAACCGATCGTATTGATGAGAAAGCCGACGGCGATCGCGACGCCGAACATCGCAAACATCGCCGACGTATCGGTTCCCGACGGCATGAGCTTTACGATGGGCGCGTGCGGCTTTCCGAATAATCCCGTCACCCAATACGCAAAAGGCTCGAGCAGCGTTTCGTTCGTAAAAAACTCGCCCGTCAAAAGTCCCATGATCATACTGCTCGCTCCGACTGCGATAAAGACGGGCGCGGATCTGTTGTACGTGCCGATGCGTAAAATCCGTTTTTCGAGCAAAATACCGAGTACGAAGATGACGAAGCCCTGTCCGAAATCTCCGAACATAATGCCGAACAAAAGCGTAAAAAAGAGCGCGACGAAGGGCGTCGGATCGATCGTACCGTAGACGGGCGCGCCGTAGCTGAAAAGCATGCGCTCGAAACCTTTGACGAATTTCCGGTGATGCACTTCGACCGGCACCTGCTCTTTTCCGTTTATGACCGACGGCACTTCGGACGGCAGATATTCGCGAATCGCGATCCGCCCCTCCGTGAGCTGGTCGAGCTCTTTCATCATCGCGTCGCTGTCCCTGGCTGAAATCCAACCGGTCAATCGGTATACGAGCTCCGTCGACTGCAGCTTCGATTCGACGTCCTGAATCTGCATACCGATCGAAAACGAGCCGAGGAGCGCGAGCAGTTTTTCGCGGTGCGTTTCGGCGAAATTGCTGCGCTCTTTTTCCATTTCGGCAACTTTTTGCGCAGCGACGATTTTTTCGTTTTTGAGACCGGCAAGCACATCGTCGGGGATACCTTTAAAATCCTGGGGAATTTCCATATTGACGAAATTGAATTTTTTCAATTCCGTGTCGAGGGCAAAGCGCCCCTTTTTCGAAGACGCCGCGAGGATGCGAGAATTGTCGTTGCCGAGCGGAATGACGACAGCCCGCTCCCCGACCGCATCTTTGAGCGCTTCGAACAGCGTCGGATCGATTTTTCCGATTCTCAGCGAAAGAAACGAAAGATGTTCGAGCTCCGAATACGACGCTTTCAAATTCGAAAACGCGAGCGCTTCTTTGTACGCGTCGTCGACCCGCTTGGCTTCTTCGATGCTTCCGGTAACGCGCCGCTTCAAATCGTCGACGGCGGCGAGCAGTTTTGCAGCGTCGTCCCTGTCCGCGTCGGAAGGCGCGCTGCACGATCGCCCGTCGTCCGTTCTGTCGGGGACGGCGAGAAAGATGCGGGCGCGCTGGAGATTGTCGAAAAATTCTTTATCCGCGTTTTTAAAACTTTCGGAAGAGGCGGCGTCTCCTCCCTGCAGCTTTGTCTGAAACTGAAAGTTACCCTTTTTGCCGAGATATTCGATCACTTTCGAAATATCCTGTCGGAGCGTCATAAGCTCTATGAGCCTCATTTCAGTCGTTCGTGCCATATTTTACCTTCTCGCTTTTTGCTGCAATATTATGATCGGGCATTCGCCGCCACTCCCGCAATCTTCATCGCCTCTTCCGCGCCGACATTGAGGCGGATGCTTTCCGCCGCCGTCCGGATGATATCGCATTCGTGCTGCTTTATCTTAAACCACGAAATAAGCACGACATCGGTCAGCGGATATCGATGGAAGAGACGCTCGGCTCGGCGGTTTATGTCGGCTTTGCACGCATCTTCCATCCAGCGCGGATCGAGCTTCCACACCGCCCCCTCTTCGTGGGGATTGAGCAGCGGCGCATACTGCCAGTCCTTCCAATCGGCGTAGGTGTCGACCGCTTTGTCGAGGATCGCGATCGCAGGAGCGGCAAGCGGATCGGACGCTTCGCATCCGTCGTTCGCATACGCAAGGTGCGTCAATATCTCGTCCTTTTTCATATCGTAGTACACTTTCAAACGGAGCGCCCACACGATGTTTTGCATAACATAGTAATGCGTAAAAAAATCGACGACGGGCTTTTTAATTTCCCCGCGCACTTCGTTTACGCACCGCCACATGAGCTTGACGTATTGACTGTCGAGCTTTGCATTGACGACGTGCTGTTCGTGAATGTCGGGCACGGAATCACACCACGCAAAGGGTGTTCCCTTCGTGATCGAAGCGATATCCGGCCACGCTTTATAATCGAGCACGCCGTATGAGCCGAGTGCACAAAGGTGCGGCATCTTTTCTTCTTTTAAGCACAGCGCCGCGCTTATCGTCTTTAAATTTTCGACGACGTAAAAGTACAGGAGTTCGGTGAGGATGGCGTGAGGCCTATCGTACATTTCGACGAGCGAAATATACTGCGCCAAAAAGCGGTCTTCGGCTTCCTCTTCCAATTTTTGACCGAGCAGCGTCTGCGGGATGAGCGGTACTTCCGTGCCGAACACGAGCGTCCACAATTCGGGAAGCGTCTTTACGGCAAACAGCGCCGAAGCTCTTTCGCCGACAAAGGCCTTTCGGAGCATTCCTGCAGCTTTGGCGTTTACATACGAAGCAGCACCGGAGTATTCCATACGCGCACCCGTCAGTGTACGGCAAGCAGCGTATCGAGCAGCTTGTTAAAAGCTCCGGTATCCTGTGTCGTGTTTTGAATTTCGGATCGATATGCGGCGATCTCTTCCGCGTGTTTTTCGTCGATCGCTTTCGTCTGCGCTTGATAATCGCTTTCGAATTGTGCCGAAATTTCGTCGTGTTGTTTTTTATAATCGCTTTCCGCTTCGGCGCGATATGCGGCGATGCGCTTATCGGCTTCCGCCTGCGCATCGGACGTCATGCTCGATGCGCGTTTTTCCACGTCAAGCAGATGATTGATAACATTGACTTCGCTTTCGGCCATAGACTACCCCTGCAACGACATTTCAAAATTACATACGGCGTCGAATATTTCCTGCGGCGTCTTTTTTTCCATAATCGTTTTTAAAAAATCGGGTGCCTGCAAAAGGTTCGCGACATCCTTCATCGTCTGGAGGTGCGATTCCGTATCGCCCTCGGCAAAGAGCATCATGATGATAAAGTTTACGGGGCTGCCGTCGAGTGAATCGTATTCGACGCCGGTGCGGCTCAAGCCCAGCGCCAAAGCCGTACCGTGCACCGAAGCGCACTGCGCGTGGGGAACGGCGATGCCGGGAATGATACCGGTAGTCTGCTGCGCTTCCCTCTGCATGAGCGCGTTCAGCGCATCCTGCCGATCGACGGACGGCTGGGACGCAACGATCATTTCGATCATCTCTTCAAATACTTCGTCTTTTTCCGCGCTTTCCAAATCGGCTTTGATATTCGCAGGGGTGAGTAAATGACTTAACATCGATTATCGCCTCCTGATCACTGCTGCGGTTCGACCGCCGCACTTCCGGCATTGTCCGCCGCACCTTGAGAATCGGATGTCTTCCACCAATCGTTGGACTGTGTTTCGGCAGGAGACGCGCCCGGCTGTACGGTTTCGGAAGGAGCGAGATTTTGTTCGAGACGCGGCCGCTTGTTCAGCAGCGCGAGCGCCAACGCAAACACGAAAAAGAGCACGACGAGCACGAAAGTCGTCCTCGTCAGAATATTTGCGGAATGAGAACCGAATGCCGTCGTTCCGCGGCCGCCCAAAAGGCCGCCCATGCCGCTCGAACCGTCATCCTGCACGAGAATGATAAGGATAAGCAACGCGCACGCAATGATAAATGCAACGAGCAGAATTATACGAATAGCACCCATTTTATATACTCCCGTAAACAAATCCCCGCAGAAAGCGAAGAGAACGATATCGATAGTTCTGATATATTAACCTAATTGTGTACTTTGGTCAATCGGAGATTCGGAGATTCTCGGGGTAGAAAAGTATTATCTTTCGATGGCTCATAAATCCTTACGATTTGCTATTATTTTTGAATAAAAATTGTTTTCCGTATGTATTCCATATTTTTAATTTTTTTAGTATCTTGATTTTATGCTTTTAGAAAAATTACATGAAATAATTTCTGATCGCAATATAAAACAAAAAGATATTTGCGAAGCTTTAAAATTATCTCAAAGTTATACAAGTGAATTACTGAGAGGGAAAAAAGAATTCTCATTGGGTTTATTCGAAAAACTTTGTGAATTTTTAAATATAGAAATAAAAATCATTGACAAATATCGCAAATAGCGATATTATATCATCGGATGAGACAAATGACAGAGCTTGAAAAGTTAATTAAGAATTCTTTGCAAAAGTTTCTGAATGAAGATGAATTGTACTATAGGCCAAATACATTAGAAGAATGGGAAAATACTTGGGATTTTGGAAAATTTGATCCAAATATTTATAATCACGGATTGCATCAATATCCAGCACGCTTTATTCCCCAGTTAGTCAGAAAGATTATAAAAACATTTGTTTCAAAGGATGCTTCCGTATTAGATATTTTTTCAGGTTCAGGAACAACTTTACTTGAATGTAAATATTTAGGAATAAAAAATGCTTACGGAATTGAATTGAATCCTTTTGCCATATTTATGACAAAAACAAAATTGCAAGATTTAGATGAAAATATTGCAATTGAAGAAATAAAAAAAATTGAAAATAAATTTTCAGACAAATCTTATAAATTTTCATTAATTAGTTTTAAAAATATCGAATTTTGGTATTCAAAAGCAGTAATTTCGTCATTATCAAAACTTTTTGATATTATTTCAAAAATTGTTGATGAAAAAATCAAGGATTTCTATCTTCTCGTACTCTGTGAAATTTCACGCAGAACTTCATTTCTTGACCACGGTGGATTTAAAATGTACCGCTCAAAGATAAAAATAAATAACTATTTTGAACCGGATGTTTGGAATGAATTTTATAAAACCGCACAAAGGAATTTTGAATTACTAAAAAAAAATAATAAAATTACAAGAGATAATAAAACAAGACAAACTCTTATTTATGGTGATTCGAGAATCATCCATTCGGAAATTCCAGAACATTCTATAGATTTAATCTTAACCTCTCCCCCTTATGGAGATTCAAAAACAACTGTAGCTTACGGACAATATTCTCGATTGCCGTGGCAATGGCTTTCACAAAAAGATGATATTATCCAACTAGATAGAAGTTTACTTGGCGGAAATACAAAAAATATTGATATGTCTATTTTAAAATTATCTAATAAACTCACAGAACAATCTGAAGAAATTGCAAAAGTCGACAATAGTAAAAGGGTTAATGATGTCATTGCGTTTTACACTGATTTATATTCAACATTAACTTCTGCAAATCATTATATAAAAAGGGGCGGATATTTTATTTTGGTTACAGGAAACAGAACTGTAAAAAATGTATATCTAAGGACTGATATTATTATTACCGAATTTGCAAAAACGCTCGGTTATTCTGCCGAAAAAATTTATTCTCGAAATATTATGAATAAACGAATGGCATATAAAAACAGCCCTACCAATGAAAAAGGCAAGACCGTTCATACAATGATGACTGAAAATATTATCGTCTTGAAAAAGCTCTAATTTTCTTCAACTAATACATTCTTAGCTTTGAACATCTTATCAAGATATTGTTCTTGAATTCTAAAACCCGTACCATGATCATGTGGGCTACCGTCGGAATATTGACCAATACGAATATCAACTTTTAAAATTCCTTCTCTAAGAAGATTTAGCATATTTTCAAAACTAAAATCATATAATTCCCAAGCCGTATGAAATTTAAATTCTTCATCCGATTTATCATATCCAGTGAAAATTGAATCTGCGAATACATGAATAAGGCGGTATCTATATTTTTTCAAAAATGCTTGTTCTAATTCTAAAGCATCCCAATATGCAGGTTCATTTCCATGATTATCAACTATTGAAATTTTATTTGGGTAACAGTTTATTTTTAAAGCTTTACCTGTATTTCCTAATGGTGAAAAAACTTGGGCGTTTAATGTCGAATGTAAGACTTTTTCTCTGTTTTTATAATTATCAGTCATAAAACCATAAGTTTCCAGCAAAAACGAATTCACTTTTTGCGGCTTGGGAGTTTTTGTAAACAATGTAAGCATACTATTCGCTGAAGACCTCATCGCTTTTAATTCGTAATCACCAAAGTCAGGTCCATCTATATTGTTCTCCGGTATTTCAAGCAAATCTTCAAGAGTTTTCCCTATACCGGTAGGACCCGCTCTATGAGTTTTTACCCAACCCATTTTTGTAATTTTTGTAAACTTTTCAACAAATTCTTCTAAATTTTTAGGAACAGACATTATTTTCCTCTTTCAAACTTATCGGATCAGGGATTCCGCATTATAAATAAAAATATGCGAAATCCCTGATTATCGGATAATTTTATATTCCTTAATCATTTGTATTGCTCTTATAAGCAAAATAATAGAAGTCAATATATCGCCGCTTTGTCCGGTACCTTTTGACACTTCAAAATCGTCCGCGCATTCCAACACACCCATAATACCCTCACACTCTATTCAATTCCTGCATCATTGCAGGGCGCCGCCGATAGGCGCTGCGGAATTCCGCGATAAGCGTTTGAACCATGTCTTTGCCGCCCGGATAGCGCTTCATTCTTTTTAAGAAATCGGCTATCTCCTGATAGACACCCCGATCCGAAGTATATGCGGCCTTTTTCCGTACGACCTCTTCATATCGCTTCAGAATTTTTTCAGGCGCCAAATCTTTTATAAGATCTTCGTATTCGAGAATATAATAAATCCCCTGTGCTTCCAACGCCAATTTCAAAAGCCGATCATATAATCCGTCGTATGCATATAAGTGATCAATGCGATGAATATCTTTTTGTTTGAAAATGATTTCCCGTTTTTCTTCCCATTCATCGACAGTGTAATATGTTTTTAATTCTTTATAGGTATCGATATCTCCGGGATCATATTCCAATACAATACGCCATAACTCATCTTTATACTTTTCGCGCTGCCCCGTTTTCGCATATATTTCTTTTAATTTTTCGCTATACGCCAGTATCAGACCGCGGTAGCCTGTATCGACAAGTTTTCCTTCCTCCAGCAGCTGAATCGCTTCTTCATATCGCTTCATTCGTATACATTCGTCTACATAATATTTTCGGATGTCGCTCAAATCGATATATTTTTTACAATACTCATCAATATCTTTTTGCGAAAAGTTGAGCTGTCTCATAACCTGCAGATGATATTTTGCCCACGTTTTTGCAGCGTATTCATTGATGCAATTTTCTTCGGGATGCAAAAAGGCTTCAACTTGTGCCGCTGAAAATACCAGTTTATCCTGTAAAAATTCCTCTTCGGAAAAATCGGAAAAAAGCAGCTCTTCAATATAATCCTGTAAATAGTCGAGCGTATCATCGCTCACAACCAAGCTTTTACATTCCTCATACAGTATTTTTTTTACTTCCGGATCGCACCTTTCCAAAATCGTCTGCAACAGTGTAATACAATCGCAGGCCAATGCTCCGAGCGTACCGTTCGAATCGTCTATCGCGATATTTCCTAATGTTATAAATACGTACCGTATCAGCTGAAACGCATTGATATATTCTTTGTTGTCAATGATTTTCGTAATCGTTTTTTACAAAAATTCCGACAGCTCGTTATAAAATCCGCGAGAGTCATAATATGAAATATATCCGTATTTGTCGGTATGGCATGTACAAATCCTGTCGATTGCCTGTTCATATATTTTCAGATCGTCGCTTGAAATGCCACAGCGCATTTTTAATTTAAATTGCTGCAAAAGCATCGGATCGTCTGTCAACGCATTGATCAAAAACGCCCTGATGTCCGCACTATCGGTATTATCAATCAGTTCTTTAATCGAAAAGGCCGCACAGGATTCATTACTGCTCGCCGTCTTATTTTCATCATTTTTAAGAGCGGCATTTTCCGTCTTGTCCATAATACTCCAAACCTCGATGCAATATTTCATCATCGAATAATTTTTTCCAATCCATAATTACGGTACAGTATACAACAAAAGGGATCGTCAATATGTCGTTTCGTTAATATGATCAAGCTCGCAAAAACTTTATAAATCCGACAACTAACGAAATACAATAACAAATTATCGCAATGTAAATAGCGATAAAAACCTTCTTTTCCTTGATTCTTTTATAAGCCTTTTCATCCTTTACTATTATAAACAATATAAAAATCAATGCCACCGGTATGATATTCATTTCAATATAGTTCATCAGCGCTTTCATATTATTTTAATCCTCTTATTTTCCATACAATACAATTCCCAAGATCAATAATATAATCATACCAAACGCCCCATACCATTGAATCGTAAAAAGAATCGTTCTTTTATCAACAGGCTTTCTAAAACGGCGATATTTCACGCATATCGATAGTAACAAAATATCGAGCACTACCATTTTCATCCGATCGGATATACAAGAGCATTGCAAAAAGAATATAAGAAAAATAATAAGAACGAGGATAAGCATCCATTCAAGTATCGTTTTTAATTTATTTGTCATTCGACTTTTCCTTTAAATGATTTTAAATTCCATTCCGATCATCGTTGCATACATTTATTATAATAACGGGCGCTCTCTTTTTCCATCTGCATTGCGCTTTTAGCTTTCGGGTGTTACACTGTGCGTATGAATTACGGATTTTTTCGTACGGCGGCGGCGAGTCCCGAAACCGTCGTTGCGGACTGTACGGCAAATGCAAATCGCATCATAGACGCATGCAAAAAAGCGGGTACACAGGGCGCATCTCTCATCGTATTTCCCGAACTCGCCGTGACGTCATATTCGTGCGGCGATCTCTTTTTGCAAACGACGCTCCAAGAGGCGGCGATCCGCGAAACGGAACGCATCGCAAAAAAGACGGCTTCCCTCCCGATTCTCATCGCAGTCGGTCTTCCTTTCGCATCCGGCCGATCGCTGTACAACTGTGCGGCTTTTATCTTTGCCGGAAAAATCCTCGCGCTCGTGCCGAAAACCTATCTTCCGAACAGCGGAGAATATTCCGAGCGGAGGTGGTTTTCGCCGAAAAAAAATGCCGAACCCGAAACGGTATATTTTTCAAAAGCATATCCGGCCGTCCCGTTCGGATGCGATATCATTATCTCGGATGCGGACGATGAACGCTGTGCGATCGCTTTGGAAATAGGCGAAGACTTTCGGGCACCCGTGCCGCCCTCTTCATACCACGCGCTTTCGGGCGCCGCAATCATCGCAAATCTTTCGGCGAACTCCGAAACGGTCGGCAAAGCCGAATACCGCAGGCTCCTCGTCAAAAGTCAGTCGACACGTACGCTGTGCGCCTATGTCTATGCCGATGCGGGACACGGGGAATCGACGCAGGACGCCGTATTCGCTTCTCACAAGATCATCGCCGAAAACGGAACGATCATCGCCGAATCGAAATCGTTCGACGATACAATTTGTTTTGCCGACATCGACATCGAGCGGCTCGCTTCAGAGCGGCGGAGAGAGACGACGTTTTCGGACTGCGCGGCAAACGCAAATACGCGGCCGTACCGAAAAATTTCCGTCGACCTTTTATCCCGCGCAAAAGATTTTTCCAAAAACGCGCCGCTTTTCCGAACGATCGATGCTTCGCCTTTTGTTCCGAACGACGAAAGCGGGCAAAGCGAACGGTGGAACGACATACTTACCGTACAGGCTGAAGGGCTTGCAAAACGGATGCGTCACACGGGCGTAAAAAATGCCGTGATCGGTCTTTCGGGCGGACTCGATTCGACGCTCGCCCTCCTCGTCACCGTCCGTGCATTCGGTCTTTGCGGGTTAAATGCGAGCGGGATCCGCGCAGTTACGATGCCCTGCTTCGGCACAAGCGACAGGACTTACCGAAACGCATGCACACTCGCAAAGGAGACGGGAGTTACCCTTTCGGAGATCAACATCGCCGAAGCGGTGCGCGTCCACTTCCGCGACATCGGTCAGGACGAAAGCCTGCGCGATGCCGCGTACGAAAACGCGCAGGCGCGGGAGCGCACGCAAGTGCTCATGGATATCGCGAACAAGATAAACGGCATCGTCGTCGGCACGGGCGATCTGTCGGAACTCGCGCTCGGCTGGTGTACATACAACGGAGACCATATGTCCATGTACGGCGTCAACGGCTCGGTTCCGAAAACCCTCGTCCGCCGCTTGGTGCGATTTTGCGCGGACAGTACGGACAATAAAAATCTTTCGGCTGTCTTAAACGATATCCTCGCTACTCCGGTGAGTCCCGAACTGCTTCCTTCCGAACGGGGCAAGGTTTCGCAAAAAACCGAAGACATACTCGGTCCCTACGAACTCCACGATTTCTTTTTGTACTATATGCTGCGCTTCGGTTTTTCGCCCGCAAAAATTTTATTTCTCGCGGACAAAGCCTGCCTCCCGTACACGCACGAAGAAAAACTCCGCACGCTCCGCATATTTTATAAACGCTTTTTTTCGCAGCAGTTTAAGCGTTCGTGCATGCCCGACGGCGCAAAAGTCGGCTCGATAAGTCTCTCCCCGCGGAGCGACTGGCGTATGCCGAGCGACGCAAGCGCCGCCCTATGGCTTACGGAAATCGATTCGCTGAAATAATATGCTGAGCTACCGGCACGCTTTTCACGCGGGAAATCACGCTGACGTTTTCAAGCACACGCTCCTCGTCATGCTGCTCGAACGCTTTAACGCAAAAGAAACGCCGTACACCGTCATCGACACGCACGCAGGATCCGCGTGCTACGATTTGAATGACGAGCGTGCACTGAAAACGCTCGACGCGCAAAGCGGAATTTTAAAATTGCTCGAATCGATTCCGCACGCAAAGGAAGCGCGGCTGCCCGGCAAATCGTCCGACGAAGCGGCTCGATACGTGGAAGCACAGTCCCCCGATCGCGGGCAGCCTGTCCCGGAGTCATCCGCAATATCGCGTGACGATTCGCAGCCGTCGCATAAATCATCCGAGTCGGTTTTACGGGAATTACGTTCGAGAGAGTGCCGAAGCGATTTTATCGATTTTCAAAAATATCTTCGTTTTGCAAAAGCCTGCCTCGATGCGGGCTTTTATCCGGGCTCTCCGGAAATCGAGCGCGCTTTTATGCGGGCAAAAGACTGTCTCATACTCTCCGAACTGCACCCTGATGAAATCGGCGCGCTGCAGCGCAATATGCGCTTAAACGCCGCAAATGCCGAAAACTCGCCTGCGGTGCACATTCATCATCGGGACGGGTTTGAAGCGCTCCGCGCGCTCACGCCTCCGAAAACGAAGCGCGGCATAGTATTCTGCGATCCGAGTTACGAAGATGCATCCGACTGGGAGCGGGCGGCAAACGCGCTTATCGAAACACATAAACGCTGGGCAGGTGCGACGCTTGCGCTTTGGTATCCGCTCGTCGCGGTAAAAAAAATCGAACGGGATGCGATGAAACAAAAGATAATCGCCGGAATAAAAGGATGGAAAACCGAAAGAGGCATACTCGATGCGCTCTTATGCGTAAACACCGAAAACTCGCACAGGGAATCGGCATTGAAAGACGTAAATCATTCCGAACCGCCGCGCCTCTACGGAAGCGGTATGCTCGTCGTCAATCCTCCGTGGAAGATAGACGACGAACTCGCAGTCGTACTTCCGTATCTTGCCGAAACACTCGGCAAGAACAACACGGGTTCATACGAAATTAATAATTATTAAAACCAAAAGCGCAAACCGACGCTGCTCGGAAAGTACACGGGAACGCCGAACACGCCGTTCGCACTGCCGTCCTCTCCGAACGCAAACTGCAGCTCGGGCTGAATCGCCTGCTGCACGTAGAGTTCCAAAAAGCCGTCGGCAAAAAACCAGTTCATACCGGCAACGGCTCGAGGACCGGTCGACAAATAAAAGTTTTTCCCGTTAGCGCTGAAATCCGTTCTTATAGTTCCTCCGAGACCCCAAAACCAATGCCACAATCCTATGATTTCGGGATTCATAAACCAATAGTCGGCGGTAAGCTGAAAACCGAGCCGCGCGGTCACAACGGGAGTGCCGTCCGATTTCACGTAAGCATACGGAGCTATAATGTTGAAAGCGCCCGCAAAATAGAGCGGAATGTCGTCGAACTTTGCGGAACATGCAAGCCCCCATACAGGCGGCGTAATGCGAGGCGCGGCAACAGGATCGAAGTTCAGCTGCGGGCCGACTCCCGTCGCAAACACTCCCGCGCTTGCGGATAAAAGTGCAGCTGCAAAAAGAGCAGTTAATTTCTTTTTCATAGATTCCTCCATAATTTTTTTTCAGGAAGCGCTAACTTCCGAAAGAGCTTTCAAAATCATAACAGTTTTTATCGAGCGGGTCAAATATGCCCTTGACAATAATGCCGCTCGTCGTCCGCTCTCCTACGTTGTAAATTTCCTCGGAGTATGCAGCCCCGCCTTTCGCCTGATCCCTGCCGAAGCGGTCTATTGATTTTTCTTTTTCAGTTCATCGAACTTTGCGATCATCGTCGGATTTCCTTTTGTGAGCTTTTTTATCGACAGATCGTCGGCTTTGTCGTTTGCGAGACGCAGATTATTTTCACTGCCGATCAGCGCATCTTTAATTTTATTCAAATGCGCTATCGATTTATCGATCTCTTCGATTGCGGTTTTGAATTTTTCGCTTGCCAAACGGTAATTTCTGCCGAAGCTGTCTTTAAACTCCGTCAGCTGATCTTCAAAATGAGTGATATCGAGCGATTGATTTTTTGCTGTCTGAAGCTGTTTTTGATATTCCAACGAATGCTTCGCCGCGTTGCACAAGAGCGTTATGAGCGGGATAAAAAACTGAGGCCGGATCACATACATTTTTTCAAACTTGTGCGAAACGTCAACGATGCCGTTATTATACAGATCGTTATCTTTTTCAAGCAATGACACGAGAACCGCATATTCGCATTTTTTTTCTTTTCTGTCCTTATCGAGCTCTTTAAAAAACGCTTCGTTCGTGTGCTTTGTCGCAGTTTCATCGGCTTCATTTTTCATCTCGAACATGATCGATATGTATTCAAAACCGTCCGCAGAATCGCGGAAAATAAAATCGCCTTTCGATCCGGACGATTTCGACACCGCGTTGTCTTTTTCAAAATAAGCGCCGGGCATGACGGGACGGAGATATTGTTCGAAAGAATTTTTGCAATGCGCTTCGAGCGTTTCTCCGATCATCTTCGTCGAAAGCTTCGCTTTCAAATCTTTATAATACGCAATCTGTTCGTCTTTATCTTTCAGCTGAGCTTCAAAAGTCTGCTTCATGCTGTCTTCTTTCAGTTTTGCTTTATCATTCGCTTTTTCAAGTTCATTCGATAATTTTTGAAGCGCGAGAGTTTTTTCGTTTTCAACCTTTTCGATCTTTAATTGATTTTGCGATTCGCTGCTCGCAATTTTTTGTTTCAGCTCGGCGATTTCCGAATCCTTTTTCGCAGTGATTTCGGTTATCGCCGATTTTTTTGCTTCTTCGAACGATGAAAGCTTCATCTGTAAATCGGCAATTTGTTTATTTAACGCGATCTCCAATTCGTGCCGCTCTTTTTGCGAATCCGAAACCGACTGCGTCCTCACCTTTTCAATTTGCGCTTGCAAATCGGCTTTTTCTTTTTGTCTTTCGAGTTCGAATTCGATTTTCGCCTGCTTGAGCTTTTCGAGGTATATTTTATCGGCTCCTTTCGAAAGAGCGGCTTCAAGCGAACTCGTATCGACCGAATTTATATCCGAAAGATCGATAAAATCGCCCTTTTGCGCGTCTTCATCCAAAACCAATTTATTTTTGCTTTCAACCGTTACGCGAATCTTTTTCACTGCCCGCCTCCCGTAAAACCGCACACAGGTAGTACGCAAATATAAGTATATATTCAAAAGCGAATCGCGTCAAAAGAGTTGACCGCTTCGATTTTTTTCGATATAGTAGATAATCGTATCGGTTTTACCGGTACGTTTCGGGCTATAGCGCAGCTGGTTAGCGTACAAGTCTGGGGGACTTGGGGTCCCGGATTCGAATTCCGGTAGCCCGACAAAAAAGGCGGGATCGAAATTTTAATAAATTTCCGATTCCGCCTTTTGCGCTTTTATCAAGCGTACTACTTCGTTATAAGCATTACCGTAATGGGAATGGATGACGGGACTTTTTCTCCGTTCATAAGTTTAATCGCCGTCTGCACGGCAGTCTTTCCCATTTTGGCGGGCATCTGCGCGACGGTCGCCGCCATGCGCCCTTCTTTTACGGCGGCAATAGCTTCGTCTATCGCATCGAATCCCACGACAGCGATACCTTTACCTTTACCGGCAGCCGAAACCGCATCGACTGCGCCGAGCGCCATTTCATCGTTATGTGCGAAAATACCTTTTATATTCGGATTTGCGCGCAAAATATTTTCCGTCGCGATTCTTCCTTCCTCACGTTTGAAATTCGCCGTAACGCTTGCAACGACGTTCGCCTTTCCGTCAACGGCCTCGTGAAAGCCTTTGTTCCGATCGATGGTACCGGAAGAGCCCTGAGCGCCCTGAAGCTCGGCGATATCGGCATTTTCACCGACGAGTTTTAAAAGATACGATCCGGCTATCTTCCCCCCGGAAACGTTGTCGGATGCGATTTGAGAAGCTACGCTTTCACCGATAACGGTACGGTCAAGCGAAATGACGGTAATTCCCGCTTTTTTCGCCGCCGCAACGGACGGCGCGATCCCCGCAGAGTCTACGGGATTGACGATAATAACACTGACCTTTTTCAATATAAAATCTTTGATATCGTTTGCCTGTTTTGCAGCGTTATATTTCGCATCCACAATCGTCAACTTAACATCCTGAGTATTCGCTTCCTGTTTAGCGCTTTCGATAAGCGGAGCAAAAAACGGATCTTTTTCATCCGATATAGTGAACCCTATCTCACCCTTTTTCATGACTGACTGTTTCATCCCCATCTGCTTTGTGCATCCTCCCAGCAAAAGCACGGAAAGTATAACAGCACTCATAACCTTGTTCATACAACCTCCTGAAGGATATCCGTAAAAATTCGACCTTCGGCAACTGTTTTATTCTAATCAATTTTCTCCAATTTTTCTAGTAGCAAAGTATAAAACGGTCGAAAAATTTTCGATATATTTCGTATTTCGATGATTTTTATACGATTCGAGTAAGCCGAAAACTCTCATGCATACAAAACGATTTTATTTGACGATTTTAAAATATATCGATATAGTATAAGTATTGCAGAGCGATCTGCAAGAATTTTACAAAGATGCGGTACAACGCAATCTGAGGAGCGTAGCTATGGACAAATACGAATGCACCGTATGCGGGTACGTATACGACCCGGAAAAAGGCGATCCCGACGGCGGCATAGCGCCGGGCACAAAGTGGGAAGACATCCCCGACGATTGGGTATGCCCGTTGTGCGGCGCCGGAAAAGATTCGTTTCAAAAAAAATAAATCGAGGCGAAAATCGCCGTTACAGGGTATAGCGTGCCCGCTCGCCGCCGATAAGACGCGGACGGGTGCGCGCGCATACGATGTGCGCGGATCCTATGCTTTTTTGTCCGATGCGGATGGGAACGGCCACATCGCGCAAATGCATGCCGATAAGCGTATCGCCGATGTCGATTCCGGCATCGGCTTTTATATGCTCGGTAACGGCGGGCTTTTCAAACAGACGGTACGCCGCCGACGCAAACGAGCCGCCGGCATGAATCCACGGAACGACGGAAACCCTCTCATAATCGTATTTTTCCAAACAGGCTTCTTCAATGACGAGCGCGCGGTTCAAATGTTCGCAGCACTGCGCTGCAAGGAATATGCCTCTCGTCCGAACGATATCGTATATCGCTTTAAAGACTTCCCTTCCCGCCTCTTCGTTCGAAGCCGTTCCGATTTTGCTTCCGAGAATTTCGCTCGAAGAACATCCGACGACGAGGATATTTCCTTCTTTCAGCTCTGCCACTGAAAGCAATTGATTGACGACATTTTTTACATCTTCGATAATTCGACTCATAGTCATCTTTTTATCCTTGTACTTTTTTTACGGCGTACTTGTCCATAAATTCGATTATCTTTTTTTCGTATTCCTTTCTGCCGAGCGCATAGTTAACCGCGTGAGGAGAACCTTTAATAATGAGCAGTTCTTTCGGTGCTTTGCACGCTTCGTAATTTTTTTTCGACATATACGACGGCACGAAAGTGTCCGCATCTCCGTGGACAAAGAGTACGGGGATTTTATTTTCTGCGAGCGCATCAAGCGTCGAATATTCGCTCAAGCCGAAATCCGCGATCGAGCGGGCAAGCATATCGGAAATCGCAAGAGTCGGAAAAAGCGGGAGGTGATACGAGGTTTTCAGCACGTGCGCGATTTCATCACGAGGCGAAGTATAGCCGCAGTCGGCGATGATGCATTTAACGTTTTCGGAAAGCCCCATGCTTGATGCCATGAGCACCGTAGAAGCTCCCATCGAAACGCCGTAGAGTATGATCGGGAGCGCCCCTCCGTTTTTTTTATCGACTGCTGCCGCCCAATCGCGACAGTCGAAGCGCTCTTTTATACCGAACGTGAGATAGTTGCCGCCGCTTTCCCCGTGCGCTCTTTCGTGCGGCAGCAAAACGTTCCATCCCCGTTCATGAAAAAACTGTACGGCAAGCGAAAAATCGCTCATCGGACTTCCGTGATAGCCGTGCATACAGACAACGGTTCCCTGTGCACATTCCGCACGCACGTACCATGCGGCAAGTTCGATGCCGTCACAGGATGTGATACAAACGTTTTCCTTTTCCATGCGATGAAACGAATCGACAGCGCTACGGAGCTCCGCAAGGTACGGCGCGAGAGCGGGCACATCTTCAAAAATTTCAGGCGCCCTTTTCTTTCGCCTGACAACCGTCGGACGGAAGAGAAAAGCGTACACGAGCAGCGTCAGGACGGCGAACAAAGCCGCGCAAATACTGAAAGCGATAATGACCATACGCATAGTGCGAGTATACCGTTTTTACGCAATCGCCGCACTACCTCTTTTCGTTTTCCGCATCATGGAAAATACTTTCGAAAACCGAGAGAAAAGCGTATTTTCTAAAAAAAAGAGCTTCCGAAATTCCGCACTTCGATTAATGGTTAAAAGTATCGGAAAGTACAAAAGCGGCATTTTTTTTCCAATAATCGTCGGGGGCGGAGTTTGCAAGCGCCGCATAGAGGTCGAACGCAAATCGTTCGTTTCCCGCTTTCCGCACGCAGCCGGCAAAATCCGAAAATCCTTTCCAAACCTGCCGATCCGACGCCCAATCGACGATGTCGGGAAAACGCTTGATTTCCGTAAAAAGACGACCGAGGTTTTGATATTCGAATTCGGGATCCCGCGCTTTTACGGTATTGTACATTTTCGTAAAGGCGGTAAGAGTTCCGAGCGCGAAGGCTTTCAGCGCTTTATCGGAAAAACCGCGCTCGTCGTAGTACGATGCGAGTTTGAAATATGCTTTAAGTGCCGTATAATCTTCCGACCTGAAAAGCGTAAAAAATTTTTCCATCGCTCCCGCTTCCCTGTCTTGCACGATACGCATAAGCGCTTTTTCAAAGCTTTCGTTTTTTAATAAACTGTCACCGCTTACGATAAGAAGCAAATCTTTTTCATAGCCGTCGAAATCTTTTTCGATAAGCGCGATGTCGGAAAGCTCGTACAAAATATCGTACTGTTCGTCCGGCACGTCGAGAAGCTCCGCGTTCTGCCACGCGTTTAAAAGATATTGCTTTGCGAGCGCGTATTCGCCTTCCAAAGCGTAGACGCGGCCGATAAGGCGATCGGCTTCGGGAAGAGAAAAGCGCGTCGAAACGTAGGAGACGAGGGCGGGCATGGAATTATGAAAAAATCCGATCGTTTTTTTACCGATATAGCGCTCGACGATTTCGACGGCATCGTAGTCTTCACGCTTTTTGAGAACGGCGAGCACGTCGGAAAGTACGCCGTTCGCCTTTTGCACTTCGCGCGGTTTTAAAGCATAAGAGAGCGTATCGGCTTCCCATGCGACGATCTCGCGCCGAGCTGTTTTCGCGTCGTTTGCAAGACGGAGCGCTTCTCCGTAGTTTCCGTTATCGAATTCGATGAGAGCGCGACGAAGCAGCTTTATATCGCCTGCAAGATCACGCGGTTTTTTAGGACGCACTTGCGCGCCGAGCGCCGAATACGCCATGAGCAATACGGAAAAAATAATTACAATCTTTTTCATAAGTCAACCGGTTCCGGAATTGAGAAAAACGGTTAAACGAAACACTGAAACAGCGTGTTTCGTTTAACGACCGCTCAGTCGGTACAATCGATACGTTTTACAGCGTGTTCAATTCTTCTCTGAATACTTTATCGGCATCTTTTGCCTCGACGGTTCGCACTATTTTTCCTTTTTTAAATATGACGACTTTATTGCCCGACCCCGCTATCCCCAAGTCGGCATGTTTTCCCTCTCCCGGTCCGTTTACGACGCAGCCCATAACAGCGACGCTTATGTTTTTATCGAGCGATAAAAGTTCTCTTTGCCATTTTTCGACAAAGGCGTGTACGTCGAATCCGATCCTCCCGCACCTCGGACACGAAATGAGCTTTACGCCTCCCTCTCTTTTTCCGCATTCTACAAGTATTTCGCGGCCGGCTATCACTTCGTTTTCGGGGGATGATGAAAGGCTTACGCGGATCGTATCTCCGATGCCTTTCGAAAGCAGGGCGCCGAAAGCGAGCGTGCTCTTTACGATGCCGGTGATGAGCGGACCTGCTTCCGTCACTCCGATGTGAAGCGGAATATCGTATTTTTTTGCAAATACTTCGTTCGCTTCGATCGTTTCACTTACCGAAGACGCTTTCATGCTGACGACAAACTGCGTAAAACCGAGTTCGTCGAATACGGCGGCTTCGCGCGATGCCGTTTCGGAAAGCGCTTCCGCCCTCGACATGGAAGCGGCCTCGACTTTCGCCGCAAGGTCTTTCGGAAAACTGCCCGCATTGACGCCGATTCTGATCGCGGCGTTTTTTTCGCGGCACGCAGCGACGACCTTTTCGACGTTTTCACGAGAACCGATATTGCCGGGGTTGATGCGGATCGCGGCGACGTTGCCGCGAAGACATTCGAGGGCGAGACGGTAGTCGAAGTGAATATCGGCGACGAGGGGTACCGTGCATTCGGCGGCTATCGCGCAGAGTGCGCGCGCACTTTCCGTATCGGGAACGGCAAAACGCACGATATCGCAGCCTATCCCTTTGAGTGCGTGTATTTCTTCTACGAGCGCTTCGCGCTTTTCCGAATCGGCGTCCAAACCGACGATGGATTTTTTCCACATCGTCTGTACCGAAACGGACTCTCCGCCGCCGACGGCAATGCGCTCCGTTTTACCGTTTCCGCCGAGATAGACTTTTTTCGTCATGCGCGCTTTTTGAAAGAACGCTTATCGGCAAAAACCGATGCCGAAAGCCATGACAAAGAGAGCGACGGTTTCGCAAAGACCGACGACCATGATATAGCTCGCAAAGCCTTTGCCCGTTTCCCCGAGCGCATCCGAACCGGCTGCTCCCGCCTGTCCCTGAGCGACGGCAGACGCGCCCATCGCGAGTCCTGCGGCAACGCCGAGTCCGAGTAAAAACAGCGGATTTTGACCCGAATCGAGGATGCTCCTCGTCAAAAGAAATCCGTAAATCGTCTGCGTCAGAGGTGCGCCTGCAAAGACGGTGAGGATAAAAGGCGCGGGCTTATTGTTTACGTAACAGCGTTTCCATGCACCGATCGCGCCTTGACCTGCGATACCGATTCCGAACGCGCTTCCGATAGCGGCGAGCCCCATCACGACACCTGCACCAAGCATTCCCAAATTCATAACAACTCCTATTATTCCTATAACGCCGCTTCTCTGAACGGCTCATATTTATATCCCGACCACGACATACCGAGGTGGCTCGAAAATTCAAGCGTATTCAAACGCACTCCGTGAACGATAACCGAAAGCACGTTCAATGCGACGTTGAGTCCGTGCCCCGTTACGAGCAGGACGAGCGCGGCGACAAAGAAAATCGCGTGTCCCAAAAGCGGACCCGCCATCGTGTTGACCGTACTCGAAATCGCGCTGCCGGCCAAAGCGACCGCCCACAGACGGATATACGACACGATATCCGAAAACACGTTTACGACACCGAGCACTACCGAAATGATGTTTTTACAGCTTTCGAGCACCGCCCTTCCGACGCTGCCGTCGTAATTCGAAAACACGAAGCTCATCAAAAAGCCGCCTCCGACGAGCGCGAGCGAAACGCGGCCGACGGGAACGCCGTACACGACTTTATCGAGCGAAAAGATTTCACCGCTGATGACGAGCATGAGCACGATGTAAAACATACCCCACAGCATGAGCATGGAACCCAAGTCTCCTATGCACTTCGGAGAGCGTATGTCGTTTATAAAACACTTGATGTGAGCGACCGACAGCTGCACGAGCGCGAGCGTAAAGCAAAACACTTGCAGATTTTGATCGGTCGTAAGGAGACTCCGCACGCCGTCGTAGCGGGAAGCGTATGCCGAAGAAATCGGCGGAATCGAAAGAGAAGTGAGCCACGAGGGAAGCTTGTCGGCTGCGATGCCGAACCACGTACACGTGAGCGTTCCCCACACGACCGTCGAAAAAGAAAGGAGCGCAAGAAGACTCATCATCGGATTCGTTTTTTTGCCTGCAGCCTTCGATTTGACCGTTACGGCGAGCGCAAGAGCGAGCATAATGAGCCCGTAGCCCGCATCTCCGAAAATCATGCCGAAAAAGATCGTAAAGAAAAACAAAAACCATCCGGAAATATCGAATTCGCGGTAACCCGGAACGGTGCCGAGAAAATCGGTGAGCGGATAGATGATGCTTACGAGCGGATTGTTTTTAAGCTTTGTCGGCGGATCGTCGGTCTCTTCGACTTCGCTCGAAGAAATCGCCCAGCCGCTTTGTTTTGCCGCCTCTTCCAAAGCGGAAAAGCCGTCGGACGGAACATAGCCTGAAAGCCATGCGAGATCGCTCTCTTTGCCTTCGTTTTCTTTTCCCATACCCGCATACACGTTTTCGAATTCGATCTCTTTTGCGAGCTTTTTCGCATACGAATCGATCTGACGGCCATACACCGCCTGTGCCGAAAGTTCGGTTTCTATTTCACGGATGCGTTTTATATTGCCTTCGATTTGCTCGGAAAGTTTTTCCGTAGCGATTTTCGGAAGCGGCACTTCAAAAGCTTCGGGCGGAAGATTTTCAGGCCGCTCTTTTCCGATAAGCAAAAATCGTACGTCACGCTTTCCGGTATTGACGAGCACCGTATCGATGGAATCATCCAAAGCGGTGTATAAATCGGCCGGCATTTCGTACATCGAAAGCGCTATTCCTTTTTCGGAAAGATAAGCGAAATCGTCCGGATCGACGCTGCCCCACTTTGCAAAGCGTTCGAGTTCGACGGTGTCGGCGCCGAGCGCATCGATGAGCGATTTTTTTTCGTCGAAAAGAGATGTAACCGTTTTGCTTTTTTCGGCGACTCCGGCTTCATCGAGGTTTTCGGCGCGGGATGTTTTCGGCGCTTTTATCTCGGAAAGGATCGCGTATGCGTTTTGCGCGCATGAAAAACTTTCTTTCAAAGCGGAAAGCTTTTCGCTTTCGCCTTCAAGGCTTTCCAAGTGCATGACGCCGAGCTTACGCAATTTTTCGAGCGCGTCTTTTTTTTCTTTTTCGAGAATGACGACGGAAACTTTTTTCATCGCTACGATCATTTCGCTTCAGCCTCCAGTTTCCGCTTCGATATCTTACTGCGCACGACTGCGGCGACTCTTTCATCGCCGAGAAACACGGATATCTTTCTGATATTTTCTTTCGCTTCGGGAATCTTCACTTTTTCGAAAAGGTTTACGCGCTGCGTCGTCGTGCGAAGCTCTTTCGAAAGGAGACGCACCTGTTCGTCGAGCACTTCCGCTTCCAAATCGAGTTCGAGCGCTCTTTCCATGCGATCGGCCGCCATATCGATCCACACGGGCGTTTCGTAGAGATCGTACTCGGCTCTCGTAAAATCGGCGCCTTCGTAAATCGGAATCTTCACGCCCGCGATATTGCCCGTGCCTTTTCGTATATTGCTTACGCGCACCGTATCGCGTCCGAAGGATTCTGCATCGGCGAACACGGCGATCCATTCGTCGAATTCCTTTTCGAGCGCTTTACGCGCATCGCGCACTTCACGCGCTTTTGCATCGATGGCGCGGATTTCGGTTTGGAGCTGCTGCTTTTTGAGCGTAAGCGTCGGAAGATAGCGCTGATACATTTTCAGCGCATCTTTTTGAATCTTTTGCTCGTTTTTCGTCAGCTTGATCTTCGCCATACGTCAATCCCTTTTCGGCCAATACTTATCGAGCAGTCCCGTTTTTATACCCGTTTCCTCTTTGTCGAAACAGTCGGCGAGAATCTTCCAGCCCGAATCGAGGGCGTCTTCGAGCGATATGTTTTTCGACAGATCCATCATTTCGTCTTCGAATTCTTTGCCGTATTTGATAAGCTTGTTGTCCCACGCGCTCATCATAAAGCCCATCGATTTTTTTTCAAGCGTATCTTTATACGAGGAATACAGGCGTATCATGCCGTCCATGAGAGCGCGATGATCGTCCCTCGTCTTTCCGTTGACGTTTTGCTTTAAGCGCGAAAGACTTCCGAACGGTTCGATGCGGCCGCCCTTGAGATAATACTGCCCTTCGGTGATATAGCCCGTATTGTCGGGCACGGGATGCGTTACGTCGTCTCCGGGCATCGTCGTCACGGCGAGGACGGTTACCGACCCCGCGCCTTCGAAGTCGACGGCTTTTTCGTAGCGGGAAGCGAGCTGACTGTACAAGTCGCCGGGATAACCGCGGTTCGACGGAACCTGTTCCTGCGTGATTGCGATTTCTTTCATCGCGTCGGCGAAGTTCGTCATATCGGTCAAGAGGACGAGCACGTCTTTGCCCTGCAGCGCAAACTGTTCGGCGACGGCAAGGCTCAAATCGGGCACTTTCATGCATTCGACCGTCGGGTCGGCGGCCGTGTGGATAAACATGACGGTGCGGCTCATCGCTCCGCCGTTTTCGAGCGTGTTTTTAAAGTACAGGTAATCGTCGTACTTTAAGCCCATACCGCCGAGCACGATGACGTCGACTTCCGCCTGCATCGCAATGCGCGCGAGCAGCTGGTTATACGGTTCTCCCGAAATGCTGAATATCGGCAGCTTTTGCGAAACGACGAGCGTATTGAACATATCGATCATCGGGATACCCGTGCGGATCATGCGGTTTGCCATAATGCGCTTGGAAGGATTGACCGAAGGCCCGCCTATCGTTACGAGGTTGTCCGTAAGAGCGGGTCCCGCGTCGCGGGGAGATGCGGAGCCGTTGAAAATGCGGCCGAGCAGATTTTCACTGAAACTCACTTCCATCCGGTGTCCGAGAAATTTAACGTGATCGCCCGTAGAAATGCCGCGGCCGCCGGCGAAAACCTGCAGCGACACGACTTCTCCGTCGATTTTATTGACTTCCGCAAGCGATTTTCCGAACCTCGTTTCGATTTCCGCGAGTTCTCCGTAGCGGACGTTGTCGGCTTTTACCGTGATGACGTTGCCGGTGATCGATTCGATTCGCGAATATATTTTATTCATATCATTCACCGTCCTTGAGCAGCGCCGCCGCTTCTTTTTGCAGTTTGCCGTTTTTTTGCGCGTAGAGTTCGTCGATCTTTTTTTCGATATCGGTAAACGAGTCGCTCTTCCACGTCGAATAGTTCCAGTCGATAAAGAGCTGGCGCAGAGAATTGAAAGACGAGCGCGCGTCGTCTTTCGAATTCAAATCGAAATCGGATCCGAGGATGCGAAGCACTTTTTCGAGCGTATAGGTTTGGCGTTCGACGCTGACCGAATTGTCGACTTCGTCGAAAGAGTTTTGCTGAAAATACACCGAATCGAGAAAATCGCTTTTGAGGTATTCGATATAATCTTCGGTCGTCGTTCCTTCTTCGCCGACGACTTTCATCATCTGGTTGACTTCCTGTCCGCTTCTGAAAAGAGCGCGTGCGAAATCGACCCAGTCTTCGCGGATAACGCTTTTGTATTTCGACCACGAATTGAGCGGGTCGATCGCGGGGTATTTTCGGGCATCGCTCCGCTCACGCGCGAGTCCGTGAAAAGCGCCGACGACTTTGAGCGTCGCCTGCGTAACCGGTTCGTCGAAGTTGCCGCCGGCGGGAGAAACCGTACCGCCGATCGTAACAGAACCCGTTTTGCCGTCGCGCAGGCGCACGATACCGGCGCGTTCGTAAAAGGCTGCGATATAGGATTCGAGATAGGCGGGGAACGCTTCTTCGCCCGGAATCTCTTCGAGGCGGCCGCTCATTTCGCGCAGCGCCTGCGCCCAGCGAGAAGTGGAATCGGCAAGCAAAAGCACGTTGAGTCCCATCTGGCGATAGTATTCGGCAAGCGTAACGCTCGTATAGACGGACGCTTCGCGAGAGGCGACGGGCATGGACGACGTATTGCAGATGATGATCGTCCGCTTCATGAGCGATTCTCCGGTACGCGGATCGATGAGCTTCGGAAAATCTTTGATCGTTTCGACGACTTCGCCCGCACGCTCGCCGCAGGCTGCGATGATGACGATATCGACTTCGGCGTTGCGGCTCGTCGTATGCTGGATAACCGTTTTACCCGCGCCGAAGGGGCCAGGTATGCAATAGGTTCCGCCGAGCGCAACGGGAAAAAACGTATCGATGAGACGTATCTTCGTAACCATCGCGTCCGACGGAGCGAGGCGTTCGGCATAGCAGTCGACGGCGCGTTTTACCGGCCACTTGAACGTCATCGTAATCGTATGCGATTCACCTTTTTCGTCTTCGAGGACTGCGATTTCATCTTGAATCGTGTACGATCCCGCAGGTGCGATTTTCTTTACGGTATAAGAGCCGTACATATCGAAGGGTACGAGAATTTTATGCGTAAAGGGGCCTTCGGGAACCGAGCCGACGGCATCTCCGCGGTATACAACATCGCCGACTTTTGCCGACGGCGTAAAATCCCACTTCGTCGCTTTGGAAAGAGGGTCGACGTAGACGCCCCGCTCGAGAAAAAAGCCCGCCTGTTCCGCGACGAGCGGCAGCGGATTTTGCAAACCGTCGTACACTTGACCGAGCAAACCGGGACCGAGTTCGGCGCACAAAAGGTCGCCGTCGAATTCGACGGTATCGCCCGAACGTATGCCGTTCGTCATTTCGTAAATCTGCATTTGAGCGCTGTCGCCGCGTATACGGATGACTTCGCCTTTGAGCCGTTTGCCTTCGACGTTTACGTAGCCGACTTCGTTCATCGAAATGTTGCCGTCAAAGGCTATCGAAACCATATTGCCGTTGACGCCGACTACTTTCGCTTTAGTACCCGTCATATTGTTTCTCCCAGTATAGAATCGTACATAGTGCGGTATGCCAGAGTACCCGCTTCTTTGTTGAATTTTTTCATGCGCGCAGTGAGCAAAAGCCGTATGCCGTACTCGTAGACGGCATCGACGGAAAAGATATTCAAGGGACGCAGGTTGTCGAGCACTCCGGTGCGGTATTCGTATAAAAACTTTTCCGCAGAAAGCGGGCTGTCCATACCGACTGCGGTGCGGGCTGCCTGCATGATGTCGGCCGTACACGACGGCGGCACTTGCGGTGCGTCGCGCTTCATCTTTTGCGCGCGGACTTGCGCGAGCGCAAAGCGGAGGCTCCGCTCCCTGTCGTACCATGCATCGAGAAATTCCGAACCGGTCGGAAAAGGTTCTTTCGGCGGAACGAGCGAAAGAGCGTTTAAGACTTCGACTTCCGCTTTCGAAAGGAAACGCGAACATAGATCGCGGTAATAGCTTTCCGTTATCGCAAGAGCGCGCTCGGCGTTTGAAATGTCGGGCAGCTGCGAAACGAGATAATATTGCTTCACTCGTTTGTCCCTTGAACGGCGCCTTTTAAGATGGCTGCGGTGCGCGGATTGACGTAGGCTGCGAACAATTCGGCAAGGGAATCCGAAGAATAATCGTAAAATGCCCTGCCGTCTTTAACTCCGATTCTGAAACCGGCCGCGAGCGTTTTATCGCTTTTGAGCACGAGCCCCTTTGCGATTTCGTCTTTGAGCGCGGACGTAAGAGCCGATTCGAGTTCTTTCAAATCCTTTTCGGAAAGCAAAACGGAAAGCTCTTCCGCGTCGGCGTGTTTTGTCCACGCTTTTACCGTTTCGGGGATAATATTTGCGAGCAGCTCTTTCGAATACGCTTTCGCCGTTTCCGTTTTAATAATTCTGTCGAGTTCGGCGATAAGGGAATCACGGAACGACAAAATCATATTGCGTCCCGCCTGCGCGATCGCGTCTTCGCTCGCTTTTTCCATGCGCTCGGTTTCGGCTTTCGCATTTTTGATGATGCCTTCGGCTTTTTGCTCCGCATCGGAAACGACGGCTCGCGCTTTTTTTTCAGCGTCGGCGAGTATCTCGGCTGCAGAAGCTTCCGCGCTCGCCACTCCGTCTTTTTTTATTTTGTCGATCAATTCCTGCAACTGGACATCCATACAACCCTCGCTGTCTCGGTAAAATAAACGATAATGCAATCATAACGCCAAACACAATTTAATACAATGCCTCGATTGCGGCTTTTCTACCGGTGAAATCCGTATACGGTAATCGATTCGTATTTTTTTCCGGGAAGCAAAACGCAGGACGGAAAGTGCGCGATGTTCGGCGACGCGGGAAAGCACTCGGTTTCAAGGCAGAGCGCTGCGTGCTTGCCGTAGATGCGCCCGTTTTTGCCGCGCACGGCTTTCAGCATATTGCCGGTATAAAGCTGTATGCCTTCCGCATTCGTGTCGACCGTCATCGTCCTGCCCGATTCGGGATCGCACAATTGTGCAACTCGGATGATTTTTTCAGCCGATTCGGGAACTCCGGAGCTTCCGTTTTTTCCGTCGTAGACTCTTGTGACAAAGCAGTCGTCGTAACCCGTCTCCGTTTTTTCGATATCGCGACCGATGCGCTTTTCTTTCAAAAAATCGTAAGCGCTATCCTTTACGGAAAGAATTTTTCCGGTCGGAATCAAAGCGCTCGTAGTTTCAAGATAAGAGGGGCAATCGAGTTTTAAAACATGGTTTTCGATCGTACCTTTCCCTGCAAGATTAAAATACGAATGATTGGTGAGGTTTACGGGACAGGCTTTATCGCTCAATGCCGTATAACGGCACGTAAGATTATCTTTTTCGTCGAGGATGTAGCGCACTTTTACGCGCATATTTCCGGGAAAACCCTGCTCGCCGTCTTTTGAAACGCGCGTAAACTCGACTCCCGCGCCTCTTTCGGTCGAAACGGTTTTCGCTTTCCACACTTTTTTGTCCCAGCCGTCAAAACCTCCGTGCAGCATATTGCGCCCGTCGTTTTTATCGAGCGTATAGCGCTCACCGTCAAGCGTAAATGAAGCATTTTTAATTCTGTTCGCAAAACGCCCGACAAAAGCGCCGAAATAGCTCGTATCGTAAATATAGCCTTCGAGCGTCGAATAGCCGAGTACGACGTCGGTTTCGCCGCCGTCCGAATCGCGCAGCACGATACTCGTAATCCTGCAGCCGTAATCCGTAACGGAAAAGGACATGTGTTTATTTTTGACGGTAAAAAGCGAAACCTTTGTTCCGTCGGAAAGCACGCCGAAATTTTGCACCGTTATTTTCATATCTTCCCCTACTGCATATCGAGTATCATCTGCACTTCGGTTTTCGAACACGAAAGTTGTTTTGCGATTTGCTCTATCGTAAGTCCCATTTCCGACATTTCGAGCACTTGCTTTGTAAAATTCTTTTTCGGCACCACGGGCGTTTCCGAAAAATACACGTCGGGCTTTATCACCGGCACTTTCGCATACGACGTTCCGTCGCCCATCACGTTCATCTCGGCCTTTGTGTGCACTTCTTCCCGCTTGTCGTCGAAAAGCGAATGCTGCGTTTCCGCAAATACCTCCCCTTCTCCCGTTACGGCATAGGACGCATCGGGGGCGGGACGGGAACGGGGAGCATTTTTTTTGTAAGTATTTGCGGCGCGTCGGGAGGCTTCGGGAACCGTCTTTTTTTCAAGCGTATCGCGGAGAGCGGACAACGATTTTTTTTTCGCTTCTTCGCTTTGAGCAAGCGCAATTCTTTTGTCGGCTTCTTCGATGAGTCGTTTCAACCGCTTTGTTCTGTCGTCGATGATATCGATCGCGCGGACGGTGTTGTTGTTGATGTCGCGGATCATATTGTCCATTTCGGCTTTCGTTTTTTCGATGACGTCGTCGGCCGAAAAGAGGCGCTTAAAGCGGACTGTAAAGACGATCCATAAAGCGATATTGATTGCAACGATCGCAAATAATACTGCCGGCACGCTTACCTCGTAATATCTATGTGCTGGCCGATATAGGATTCCCGTACGGCACGCTCGCGCCCTTCGTGTTTTTTTTCGCGCTCGCCGCCTTTGCCCCTCTCTTCACTCTCTCCGTGAGAAGGAGAAGAGCCGTCGTTTTTTACGGCGCGCGATTGGGCTTCCGATTCATCTGATGCGGGACGGGAGACGCGATCGGCTTCTTCCAAATTCTCGCGCACGATATTTTGCTGCTGCATCGCTTCGGCGAATTTACCGCCGTCTTGGGCTTGCGCGGCGTTTTGCGCGATATTTGCCATTTGAGAATACATCGTCTGCAAATCAATCGGTTGTATAGCCATCGGGCCCCTTTACTTTGGAAGCGGCTTCGTATTTGCCGCGCTTGACGAAATTGTTATCGAAATAGAACGTTACGCCCGATACTTCGTTATGCACTTCGTCGAGTACGTCGCGCACGTAGATTTTTACACCCGAGTACACCGTTCCCGACGCTTTCACTTTTCCGACCGCTTTCAATTCGCGCAAGTGTTCCTGCAGCGACTGAATCTCTTCGGTCATCTCCGCCGATTCCGAATCGATCTGCGCTTTGCGGTCTTTGAGTTTCGTAAGGTTGTCTTCTTTTTCTTTCGGAAGCGAGCGTCGAATCTTTTTTTGATTTTCGAGCGTCGAAATATCGAGTTCGAGATTTTCAAGCTCTTTGACAAGCGCGCTCTGCTTTTCCTGTAAGCTGTCGAGGCGCTGCTTCGCTCTCGGATCGAATCCCACTTCGAGTATCGTTTCCGCTCCCCCTCCCGGAGAGCCGATACTCTTTGCGGAAATCTCTTCCGTCGCAAACAAGTGCCCGCCCATGATCTGCGCTTTTTTTCCGGTCAAAACGATGTTTTTCATCGCCATCACTTCCGAATTCATAATGCTGTCGGTCACGATGACGGATTCGTCGACTTCGACTTTTGCCGCCTGTATGAATTTCGCCCACAGCGATTTTTTGCTTTTCAGCGTGCCGCCGTTTTTGCCGAATACGCCCTGCTGCACGATGATATTGCCGCCCGCATTGATTTTACAGTTGCCGACCGTACCGCCGACTTCGATATTGCCCGATGCGTCGACGTTAAAGCCGTCTTCGACGTTCCCGCGGATGATGACGGAGCCGAGAAATTTGATGTTTCCCGTTTTGATGTTGACGCTCATAAGCTGGAGTACGGGCTCCACAGTAATCTTCCCTGCAAAGAGCATAACCTGACCGTCGGTATCGGCAATGACCGTCATACCGTCGGAAGCGAGCGAAACGTTTTGTCCGAGCGGAATCGGTATATCCTTTCCGTTTTTCGCTTCGGTATAGCGCCCCAAGAGCGTTTTGCCGGGCTTACCGCGCTCGGCGGGGATTTTTTGTGCAAGGCGTCCGCCTTTGATGACGTTTTGTATGAGGTTCAGCTCTTTAAAATCGACCTGTCCCGTCGCAGACTCCGTCGCGCGCAGCTTTTTCGGATCCGTTTCGAAATCGTACGCGATGTATGCATCCCTCCCGTCCTGTGCGGGAGTGCCTGCAGCGACTTCGTACGGAGTTTCATAGACGGGATCGTCGACAAACGCTTCGATTTTATCTTCTTCAAAACCGGTGACGACACCCTGAGCGCGAAGCGCCCGCTCGATCATCGAATAAGAAACGTCGGCGCCGCTCATCGAAGGGGCGGATGCGACGATTTCCGCCTTCATCTCATCGCTTGAAATGCTCACCGAAACGCTCGCGTCTCCGGCGGCTATGTGCTTGTACGTGCCGACTTCTTCATAGCGGCCGGCCGTACCCTGTCTGATATATTTTTTTACAAGGTCGTCTTCCACGGAAACCGTGTCCGGCCGCGTAAGCGCCGGCATCACGTCTTTGCCGTCGACAGCTTTTCCCGTTCCCGAAGGAAGGAGCACTTTGAGCATGATTCTGTCGCCGAAGTGACGGACATAATACGCGCCGTCTCTGTCGATTACTTTTTGTTCGGTCGATTCTTCATCCGCTCCGAAAAGGTCGTCCTTTGCCGACTTCCGTTTTGCGTGAAGGGCATTCGGATTTTCATAGATGCGCAGTCGCCACGGCTTTTTTCCGAAACCGAGAAAACCGTTGCTTCCCTTTTCGACGACTTCGTATTCGAGATCGGCGGCTTTCGTGTCGAGCTGAACGGCGGCATCGGCGAGCGCTTCGTCGATACTGTCCGCGTTTACGTCGACATTGTGCAGCTGCTTGTCGCGTTCCAAGAGATACTGCATATCCGCACGTATTTTCTCGAGCGATACCATCACATGATTCCTTTCCTGAGATTCGTCAACTTCGCACGCATTCTGAGATTCGCTTTCGTATGCAGCTGAGAAATGCGCGATTCGCTTACGTTGAGCACTTGCCCGATTTCTTTAAACGTCAAATCTTCATGATAATACAAAACGATGACCATCTTTTCTTTTTCCGGCAATTCGTTGATGGCCTGCACGATAACTCTTTTAATCTCTTCGCGTTCGACGATCGCATCGGGGTTCATGCTCGACGGAGATTCGATGCTGTCTCCGATCGACGTGTTTGCAGAATCGTCCCCGCCGTGCCATACATCGCTCAAAGAGAGAACGCTCGTTCCCGACACTTTCATGATGATACGGTGATAATCGTCTTCGCTTACGCCGAGCGATTCCGCGATTTCCGCATCGCTCGCCGTCCGTCCGAGCCGCGCTTCGAGCGTATTGATCGCATCTTCTATTTCACGAGATTTTTGCCGAACGGAACGCGGCACCCAATCGATTTGTCTGAGCTCGTCGAAGATCGCGCCGCGAATTCGGGTGACGGCGTATGTTTTAAATTTGACGTTTTTCGACGGATCGTATTTTTCGATCGCGTCGAGCAGACCGAATTGCCCGAAACCGACGAGATCGTCGAATTCGACACTGCCGGGCATACCGACGGACACCTTCCCGGCAACGTATTTTACAAGCGGCATATACTGCCGTATAAACGCGTCGCGCAGTGCCTGCGATTTCGTCTTTCGGTATTCTTCCCAGAGTCTGTCTTCTTCTTTTTCGTCGTTTACCGGATCTGCCATACTATGCACCTTTATTAAGTTTCGTTATCCTTTGCCAGCGCAGTGCTTATCGCCTTCGCCATAAGCGTCGTATCCTTTTCACTGTATTTACTCGCCTTATCGGATTTTTTCGTTTTGTCCGAAGCTGCGGAAAAAGCGGTATCTTCGACGATTTCTCCGGACGGAGTCAAATCTTCAATGTCGGGCAAATCGTCGAGCGTATCGTCTTTGAGCGAAAAACCGTCGTCGGAATCGACTCCCGCTTCTTTTCCGGAAAGCGTCCCGGCACTCTCATGCAGCCCTACGGGAACAAAACCGTCATCCGACTGTTCCGTCCGATCGTCCGACGAAGCGCCGCCGTCCGCCGCATGGATCGTATCGATGCTTTCGCCCGAAGAAGCGGCAGCACGATTTTCTTTTTCTCCGTCCGAATAATCCTCTTTGTTCAGCATCTGACGGTTTCCGCCGACATCGAATTCGGGAGACCCCTCTTCCGTCGGAAGATCTTCATCCTGCACGACGATATCGACATTGTTTCCCGTCGTTTCGCGCTGCACATCTCCCTCACCTCCCGCCGATGCGTCGATATGTAAAAACGTCGTACCGATAAACCGCACGGCAAATCCCACGAGGGCAAACACCGCGGCAAAGATAAAAGCGTAGAGCAATATACGTCCGATACCGCCGCGAGAAAAAAAGCCGAAGAAAAAAGAGATGAGAAAGCCTGCGAGAGCAAAACCTGCGATAAACCGAACCTGCTTCACCACACCCCCTAAAAACTTTTATTACTTATTATATTCTCATAATAATAAAAATACAATGCCGCTTCGCGGCCGCACCGCTGATTTTCCGCACGCGCTCTCGTACCCGCAACACAGTCGGAGAATGCCCGCCGCGTACCGTACATTCTCCGTTTCAAAGCTGCATGTTCAATGCTTTCTGCGCAAAAACTTTTTCAAAAAGTTCGATACGCCTTCACTTTCTATCGGTTCCGTTTTTTCGATGCGGCCGATGATGTGCTTGATGCACATTGCGGGCTTCGACGTCGGATTGATAACGATAAATGGTTTTTGCCGGATGACGGAAGCCTGCACGACAGGATCGTCGTACACGAAGCCGATGTAATCGACTTTATAATTCAAAAACTGGCTCACGATCGTGATGATGCGTTCGGAAATGCGCTTGCCTTCGTCCGCAGAATGCGCGCGGTTTACGAGCAGCTTTAAGTTGACCGGATGCTCGACGATTTCCGTCGTGATGATTTTAATAATGCCGTACGCGTCGGTGATCGCCGTCGGTTCGGGTGTCGTAACGACGTACACTTCATCGGCGGCGGCGACGAACTGCAAAACGTTGTTCGTGATGCCCGCTCCCGTGTCGATGATGATGATATCGGCGGAACCGAGAGACGCAAACTGTTTTGCAAAATCCTCGAGCTCTTTGACGGAGAGGTTTGCGATCTTCGAAAGACCGTTTGCGCCCGCAATGAATTTGATATTGAATTCGGTGTCGAGGATGATCTCTTTCATCGTCTTTTTTTTGTCGATGACGTGCATGAGATTGTACGGCGGCACTTGATTGAGCAGCACGTTGATGTTCGCCATACCGAGATCCCCGTCGATCAGGATAACGCGCTTACCGGTCTGAGCGTAGGCTATGGCCATGTTTACGGCTATATTCGATTTACCGACGCCGCCTTTGCCGCTCGTGATCGCGAGGATGCGCGTTTTGTGCGCATCTTTTGCCGAAGACGTCCTCTTTTTCCCTTGAGCGCCCTCTTTCATCAATTCACGCAAACCTTCTGCCTGTTCTTCCATATTTTATTCTCCAAATTCATCTTCAATATGCACGCGATCGACATCGAAGCCCGAAAGCCTGATGAGAAACTGAACGACGTCCGCACGATGGATGTCCCGTACGACTTTTTGTCCGTCGGCGATATATGAAATCTTTTTGTTTTTTTCGTGGAGCACGCTGATGACGTTTCCGTATTGCTTCGATTCGTCGCACTTCGTCACGATGACGGAATTATACCCGAACTGCTCGTAATTTTGCATGATGTTCGCCAGATCCGTTGCTTTTGTAGAAGCGGCGACGGCGAGGTGTATGTCGGGTTTCATGCCGCGCACGTCGAGAACGGCTTTCATCTTGCCGATGTTTTCGGTATCGTTCGGACTGTAACCGCTCGTGTCGATAAAGATCGCGTCGAGGTTTTCGCGCTTTTCATCGTAGAGTTTTTTCAAGTCTTCGACCGTTTCCGCTTTTTCGAGTTCCGTTTCAAAGATCGTGCTGTACGAAGCGAGCTGTTCGTAAGCTCCGACGCGCATCGTGTCGGTCGTGATAAACGCGAACGACGGAATCCTGCGCTCCTCTCTCTTCGCTTCGCTCACCATCTTCGTCGCAAGTTTTACGAGCGTCGTCGTCTTGCCGACTCCCGTAGGGCCTACGATGACGACGACGTGGGGCGGGCGCTGGATTTTTTCCGGCGCGATCGAAATCGTCTTGCCGATCCAATCGACTACTTTACGTTCTACGGCTTTAAAATCGTCGAGCGCATCGAGCGTAAAATTCGATTGCAGTTTTTCCGTTATCTCATTGATGTACGAAAACGTAAATTCGTTTTCTTCCAAAAGGCTTTCGATTTTTTTGATCGACGGATGCTTTTCCGAAGCGGCGAAAGAAATACTTTTCAGCTGCTTCGAAAAATTCTCCTCCATTTGCGTCATACGGGCATTCAATGCGGTATTGAAAGCCGTCATCTGAGCCGCGCGTAAAAGGTCGTCTTTGGTTTTATTGAACGCGGCGGCCGCTTCAAGCGCATCCGTTCCGTCCCCGGATGAAAGCCTCGTCGTATGTGCGGCCGCGTTTTTTGACACGTCGTCTTCGCGGTCTACCGTATAAGAAACTTCGACGACTTCTTTTTGCCCGATGCCGAAAAATCCGCCTTTGAGCATCGTGCGTTTTCCGCAGATCGTATACTCGTTATTGAATTTTTCAAACAGCTTCGCTTTGCATTCGTCGAGCGTCCGTCCCGTCATCTTCAATACGGGCATGTCCCGTCTTTCTGCGCTATACATTCTGTATCGTCACTCCTGCTTTATCTTCTGCGATTTCCCCGAGCACTTCGACTTTTATGCTTCTGCCGGCGGCGATTATCTCTCTGTCGGAAATAACGATGATGTCGGGCATTTCACGATTCGTCATATTCCACACGAGGCGGCGTACCATAGACGAACACATAACGATCGGAAGCCAACCCTTGCTTCGAATCGCGTTATAGCCGCCGTGTATCGCGCGCTCCCATATCCGCAAATCGACCGGATCGAGGGCGACGAAGGGTTCCGTACCCGCACTCTTTGCCGTGTGATCGAGCAGGAGCTGCGACAGCTCCTGCGACAAACTCATAACGCGAAGCGTATTGTCTTCGTCGGCGTACTGTTTGCATATCTGGAGTCCGAGCGCTTCGCGCACTTTTTCCGTAAGATCCCACGCGTTGTGCGTGATAGGCCCGAAGTTCGCAAGCGTTTCGAGGATGACGACGATGTTGCGTATCGACACGCGCTCCTGCAAAAGCATCTTCAACACTTTTTCGATATCGCCGTAGGTGAATTTGCATTTTTCGCTGTTGAGCACTTCGTCGACGACGACCGGATTCGTCTCTTTGATATTGTTGATGATCCTCGACACTTCCTGCCGTCCGATGATCTCCGCCGCATGCGCTTTGATGATTTCCGTCAAATGCGTCGCGATGATCGTCGGAGGATCGACGACGGTATAGCCGTTTCGCTCGGCTTCCGCCCGTTTTTCTTCCGGCAGCCAAATCGCGTTCATGCCGAAAGCGGGGTCTTTCGTTTTTTCTCCCTGCATTTCTTCGGTTACCGTCCCTGTATTCATGCACATATAGTAACCGAGCCTGATCGTGCTCCTCCCCGCTTCGATACCGCGGATTTTAAAACTGTATTCGTTCGGATCGAGCGTCATATTGTCGACGATGCGGATCGGCGGAACGATGAGTCCCATATCGAGAGCGGCTTCGTGCCGTATGCGCGTAATCCGTTCGAGAAGTTCCGCGCCTTTTTCTTTGTCGACGAGCGGGATGAGCGCATAGCCGAGTTCGAGCGACAGCGTATCGAGCGGAGCGATCGCCGCAGCATCCGAGGGACTTGCGCCGCCCGTCTTTTCTTTTGCCGTAGCGGCGGCAGCCTGCGCTTTTTCGCGCACTTGAGAAGCTGCAATACGGTACCCCATAAAAAAGAAAAATGCTCCGAGCAAAATCAAAAGCACCGTCGCTCCCGCGCCGTTTCCGATAAACGCGATACCCATAAACGCGAGAGCCGCTCCTACGATTTCGTAGATGTGCCCGTCGATAGTAAAGTTTTTCGAAAGCTGTTTGTCGAAGGCCTCGTCCGTGCTGCTTCCCGTAACGATGAGACCGGTCGCAAACGAAAGCATGAGAGAAGGGATCTGCGACATAAGACCGTCGCCGATCGTGAGTTTCGCATAGGATAAAAGAGCGTCTCCCGCCGACATGCGATTGATCGCCATACCGACGGCAAATCCGCCGAAGATGTTTATCGCCGTAATAAAGATGCCGGCTTTAACGTTGCCCGAAACGAATTTCGAAGCGCCGTCCATCGTCGAATAAAAATCGACCGACCGATCGAGGGCTTCCTGTTCTTTTTGCGCTTCTTCTTCCGTTATGATACCGCTGTTGAGACGATTGCCGATATCGAATTTTTTCGTACTCATCGAATCGAGGGAAAACCGCGCGGCGACTTCCGATACGCGCGTGGCCCCTTTTGTGATGACGACAACCTGCACGACGATCAAAATAATAAAAATCACAAAGCCGATGACGACAGGCGTCGCACCCGTCCCTCCGCCGGTAACGATATTCGCAAAAGCCTGCACCATGACGCTTTGACTTTTCGAAAGCCCCGCGGGGTTTACGGGGTTTGCGAGGATGAGACGCGTCGAAGAGATATTGATGCCGAGCCCGAAAAGCGTCATAAACAAAAGCACGCGCGGGAACGTTACGAAATTCGTCGCGCGCGGCGTATACATGACGATGAGCAGGACGACGATCGAAAACGCGATATTGAGCGCCATCGAAAAATCGATGAGGATGCGAGGCATGGGTATGACGAGAAAGAGCGCAACGACGACGACTGCGACGCCGACGATATTGCGCTGCAAAAAATTTAAAATGCTTTCGTTTGAAATTCGTCTCGCTTCATCAGGCATCAGTCCCCACCCGCCTACTAAAGCCGTTTATGCAAATTCATAACATGAGCATAGATATCGGCAATAATTCTAAAATATTCTTCCGGTATTATATCACCAACATTCGTGTTTGCATAGAGACCGCGCGCGACGGGGCGGTTTTCCACAACGGGCACGTCGTTTTCTTCGGCTATCCTGCGCATGGAAAACGCGACTTCGTCTTCGCCCTTCGCGGTAACGCGCGGCGCTTCGTAGCCTGAAGCCGCATCGTATTTCAACGCGACGGCGAAGTGCGTCGGGTTCGTAATGACGACATCGGATTCCCTGACGGCCTGCGGCATATTTTGCTGCAGGATGGCGCGCTCGGCCTGCTGCAGCCTGTTTTTTACTTCGGGATCGCCTTCGAATTCTTTATATTCCTCTTTTACTTCCTGTTTCGTCATTTTCATCTGTTCCATAAATTCGCGCCGCTGCACAAAATAATCGGGAATGGCGATGACGAGAAATACGATGCTCGCCATTATTAAAATTTCGGCGCTCATTATACCGATGTGACGGATCGCCATACCGATGTTCCCGTTTTGAATTTCGAGCATGAGAATCGGAACGTCTCGACGGAGCAGCATAAAAGCGAGTATCGAAATGACGGTTACTTTACCGAGCGATTTCGCGACGTTGAAAAGCCCGCGCAGAGAAAAAAGCGTGTTGCGAAAATATTGAACGAAGTTCGGAACGATTTTTTGGAACTTCGGTTCGATCGTCTTCGTTGTAAAGATAAAGCTGCGGTTTTGAATGATATTTCCCGCAATGCCGCCGACAATACCGATGATGCCGATCGGCAGCACGAGGCGCAAAAAAAAATAATAAAATGCTCGCGCGATCGCGGGATCGTTTACGCTCGATGAAGCGCAGCGCGAAAAATAGTAACGGAAAATCCCGGTACATTCTTTCAACATCGAAGGCGCAAAGACGATGAGAAGCACGACGCACAAAAGCATGACGAAGGCGCTGTTGAGTTCGGCGCTTTTTGCGACGCGGCCCTCCCGCCTCGCTTTTTCAAGCTTGTATTCCGACGGTTCTTCGGTTCTGCCTTCGTCTTCCGCGGCGAACCACTGAAGGTCGATATACAGATACGACGACATGAGAAGCGTATCGTTCACGAAGCGCCTCCCGAAAAAAGTGCGATAAGAGACGTGATGCCTGCGTTAAATGAGCGTTCGAAAAAATCGCACAGCTGGGGCATGAGCGCCGTGATGACGAAAAAAGAGGTAAGCAAAAGCAGCGCGAACCCTTCGGACAAAAGATTCATCTGAGGAGCCGCTCGAGCGAGGATTCCCATGCAGATATTGATGAGCAAAAGCGTGCCCATAAGCGGAAGCGCGATGACGAGCGAAGAAGCGAAAAGCTCGGTGAGACTTCCGACCAAAAATCGCACGATGCGTTCTTTCGCATCGAGGAGCGCAAATACGTTCATCGACGCAAAGCTTGAAACCAGCCCGCGCAAAAACAGTTTTTGGAACCACTTGCTCTGCAAAAAAAGCAGCATCGCGACGAGGTTCAAATACTGCCCCATGAGCGGGTTTTCGACTTGCGCGAGCGCGTCGTAGACTTCGGATGCGCTCAAGCCCATTTGAAATGCAAAAAACTGGCCGGCAGTGCTGAATGCGGCAAAGAGGATCGTGATAAAAAAACCGATGATGAGCCCGATCATCGCTTCTCCCGCAAGTAAAAACGCGTATGACAGATCGAAAAGGCCGCTCGACGAAATATACGGAGCGTAGGATGAAAAATCGACGTGCGGAATGAGGGCGTATGCCATATAGCCTGCAAGCGCTATCTTCGCCGCCCTCGGCACCGATCGCATCGAAAAGAGCGGCAGCGTCATCAAAAGCGCAAAACAGCGGACGGCAATGAGTAAAAATATCGGCGCATGACTTACGATACGATCGATCACCGCTTTCGTCCTTATCTCTAGCGCGCCATGAGCGGTATGAGATTAAAAAGAGAAACCGTATAATTTCTGAGATGCGTAAACATCCAGCCTCCAAGGAGCGCCAGCATCGCAAGGATCGTTAAAACTTTCGGCAAAAACGTCAGCGTCTGTTCCTGAATCGACGTCGTCGCTTGAAAGATCGCAACGACAAGTCCGACGAGGAGAGCGGCTCCGAGTACGGGAGCTGCAAGGATAAAAATTTCAAATACGCCGCCGCGGATTAAATTGACAAGCTGCCCGATAGACATCACTACCATCCTCAACGCAAAACGGAAACGAAAAGCTGCTGCGTCAAAAGCCCCCATCCGTCGACGAGGACGAAGAGCATCAGTTTGAACGGCATCGAAATCTGCACCGGCGGCAGCATCATCATGCCCATCGACATGAGGATACTCGCGACGACCATATCGATGATGATAAACGGAATGTAAAGCAGTACGCCGATTTTAAACGCGACGGTAAGCTCGTGCAAAATGTAAGCGGGCACGAGGATATGCGTCGGAACGTCGGCGAGCGTATTCGGCCGATCCATCCTCGCCATAGACATAAAAAGAGAAATGGAACTCGTATCTTCGGCCATCTGCGTATACATAAAGATGCGCATCGGAGCTTCGGCTTCGCGGTACGCTTCTTCGACGCCGATCTCTCCGCTCGAAAGCGGACGGAACGAATTGTCGTACACCTTCGTAAAAGTCGGCCACATGACAAAAAGCGTCATAAAAAACGCGATACCGTTGAGTACGGCGGTCGGCGGCACTTGCTGCAGAGAGAGGGCGCGTTTAATAAAATCGAGGACGATCGAAAAACGCAAAAAGCACGTCGTCAAAATCAAAATGCTCGGCGCAAGCGTGAGCACCGTAAGCAAAAGGAGCACTTGTACCGAAAACGCGACTTCCCTGCCCGTTTGAGGCTGCGTAACCCTTATATCGACGTTCGGCACGACAGGATTCCGCACATTGCGATTCATCTCCGTCGTGCCTCTTGCCGATCCTTCGGGAAAATTATTATTCTGCTGAGCGGAAAGATTCGCGCCGCATAAAAAGAGAGCAAGGACGACCAGAGTACGAACGATGCGCTTCGCCCGCATTCGATACGTTTTTTTCCCGGCACACATAGGCGGCCTACGATAACGCTCGCCATAGCCCACCCGCATTCGATACATTTTTTTTCCGGCACAAATAGATGACTCACTCATATCACTTTTCCGAATCGAGACGGCGTCTCTGCGTTCGCAGCATATCGCGCGCTTTATCGCCGTCGCCGCTGAAAACGCTTTCGCCTTTTTTTGTTCCCTGCGGCATAAAGATCGAAAGGATATCGCCGAAATTCCGCGGCCTCTTTACATTTTGACGAGTATCCGCATAGAGGTTCATCGCGTGGATCGTCTCTTTGTCGGTAACTTCACCGATGAGGTTGACCGCGTTATCGGTAACTCCGATCAAATACGCTTTATCGTCGAGGAGCGAAACGACGTGCACCGATTTTCCGGGAGCGATCGACACGGAAGAGACGACGCGCAAAAATTGATCGCCTCCTCCGACGTCTTTATTCATGCTGCGCTTCATGAGGTAGACGACCGCGTACACGCAGGCGACGACGACGGCGAGGACAAGGATCATGCGGATAAAAAGCCAAAGCGTCGATGCGGGCCGCTCTGCTGCGGCGGATGAAAGCGCGGGATCGGCTATCGGAAGAGAAGATTCGTCGACGGCAGCCGTTTCAGTCCGCTCGATGCGTGTATCTTCGGTCACCTGTGCTTGCGCGTACGGCGGAAAAGATACGGCGACGAGCAAAAACGAAAACGCCGCCGTTTTTAATAATTTCGAGTATTGCAACTGTTCCCCCACCCTGTAAAAGTATCAGTGCAGTTCCGTCACCCTCTCGATCGAAGACAGGATTTCGGTAACGCGCACACCGAAGTTTTCGTCGATGACAACGACTTCGCCCTTTGCGATCGGCTTATGATTGACAAGGATATCGACCGGCTCACCGGCAAGTTTGTCGAGCTCTATGATCGTACCTTCTCCCATGCCGAGAATGTCTTTTATCTGTTTTTTCGTACGGCCGAGCTCTACGGTCATCTCCATGTACACGTCCATGATAAGACCGATATTGCCCTGTTCGCCGCTCCCGGCCATATTGCCTTGGAGCATCGGGTACTGCAGCGACTGTACGTTCGGAATGCCGCTTCCCATCTGTCCCATCATGGGCATCGACTGTCCCATGTTCATACCCTGTCCCATATTCATACCGGGAGATGCCATCGTTCCGACGGATGCGATGTCGGCGGCGCTGAGCGTTCCGCCCGTATTCATCTCGGGAGCCGAAGTTCCGCTTCCGAGCGCTCTGATCATCTGTTCTGCGGCCGTCGCTCCGACCGCTTCCCACAATGTATAGCCCTGCCCGTCGAGCGAAAGAGGATAATTGAAAAGGACGAATTGATTTTGCGGAACTCGTATCATCGCTTTCGGATCGTTGCGCGCAGTGGGCGGATTGCACGAAATCCCTGAAATCTTGCCCGTCTTTTCGAGGGCTTGGATTTCATCGTTCGTGTGCGTCGACACGGTTTCGGCGATAACGGAAAGCGCCATATCGTCGATGTCCGCGTTATCCTCTTTATTCATAAGACCGACGATCTTTTGCGCAAACTCGGGCGCAAGGATGTACAGGTGATCGCCGACCAATCCGCTCGAAAAGTCGGCGAGAACATTGACGACGACTTCCGGCAGCTTTGCCAAGAGGCGGTCGCGGTCGAGCTGCTCGACGACGGGAGTATCGGCCGAAAAATTCGCACCGGTCATTTTGTTGAGATTTTCTGCGAACGGCGTTTTGAGTTCATCCGCAAATTTCTGCAGAACGGCGGTATCCAGCTGTACGGAAGGCATTCCTCCGACTCTGCCGGATGAATTGAGGCCGTCTACGGACACACCCGAAAGCAGAGCATCAATCTCATCCTGCGATATTGCACCATCACTCATACGAATCATCTCCTTCTACAGAAAGTTCTTCAAAATCATCCGCCGAAATATCTTCCAATTTACCGGTTATCTGCACCGCCATCTTTTTTCCGACAACGCCCGGCTGGCAATAGAATTTCTTTCTGTTGCCCACGCTGAGCGTAAGCGGATCGCCGACACGGATATTCGACAGGCGCACGACATCTCCGGCACGGAGAGAGAGCACTTCACGTATCGGCAAATCGATGGAGCCGACTTCGGCGACGACGTCCATTTCAACCGACGAAAGTTTTTCTTTCAGCGTTCCGAGGTACTGCGTCGTCGAACTTCTGCGCACCGAACTGAACCAAAATTGAGAGGACAGCTTTGAAATGATCGGCTCGATCGTCAAATACGGAATGCAGAAATTCATCATGCCTTCTTCTTCGCCGACTTTCATTTCAAGGGTAACGAGAACGACCATTTCCGAAGGAGGCACGATCTGCGCAAACTGCGGATTCGTTTCGATCTGTCCGAGCCGGGGGCGCAAATCGATAACCTGCGTCCACGCTTCCCGCATATTCGCGAGGATGCGTACGATGATGCCTTCCATAACCGACTGTTCGATATCGGTCAGATCGCGGTTTTTATTTCCGGTTGTCGAACCGCGGCCGCCGAACAGGCGATCGATCATGCAAAACGTGATCGTCGGATCGATTTCGAGCACCGCATTTCCTTTCAGCGGATCCATATTGACGACGGCAAGCGTCGTCGGCGTCGGAATGGATCGTATAAACTCTTCGTACGTAAGCTGATCGACGGAAGCGACGTGAACGTGCACGAGGCTCCGCAGCTGAGCGGAAAGACTCGTCGTCGTCAAACGCGCAAAGGTTTCGTGCATGTTCGACACGGTGCGCAGCTGTTCTTTCGAAAATTTGTCGGGACGCTTAAAATCGTAAATCTTGATTTTACGCGTATCGCTGACCGGCTTAAAATCGTCGGTGTCGGAATCGCCCGAACTTATCGCGGTGAGCAGCTGATCTATTTCATCCTGTGACAGAACTTCGTTCATGCTTTTTCCTAATCAAACCGCCGTACTATTGCTCGATGACATCGAGCTGTTGAAACGAAACGTCGCGGATCTTCGAACCGCTTAAAATTTCGTCGTTGATCGCGTTGCGCAATTCTATTTTCAATTTCTGTTCGTTTTGCGGCTTCAACTCGTCGATCGTCTTCTGTGTAAAATATCGGCGCAAATAATCGGTGAGTTCAACCCTCCGTTCGGTTATCTCGGTCGCCGCAACCCTGTCGTCTTTTTTATAACCGAGGAACACGTTGACGACGACGCTCGCAGGGACGTCGTCGCTCGTTCTCGTTCTGATGGCTCCGAGCGATGAGTACCAATCGAGCACTTCCCTCTGCGCATGGTATTCGTCGCTCATCGGGATCGCCGTCTGCGCCGACGTATTGCTCGAAACGACACGCACCGTAACGAACACGACGACGACGATGAGGATCACCGCGCCGAGCGCTATGAGTATCCATTTTAATAATCCGGGAACAAGTCCGCCGATTCCTTTTCCTTTCGCACCGCTTCCGCCGTCGGACGCGCTTTCGTCGAAATTAATATCGTTGTCTGCCATGATCCCCACCTATACAAACGCACGGTTTACATTCTAAGGAATATTTAATTATATATTGTACCATCAAAAGTGTCCTTCGTCTAGGATAATTATATCGACCCGCCGGTTGTAGGCTCTGCCTTCGGGCGTATCGTTCGAAAACATCGGACGCGTATCCGCATAGCCCGCTATCGAAAACCGCCGCTCGTCTACGCCGAAGTCTGCAAGATAGTGAAGCACGTTCATCGCACGGGCGGCCGAAAGCTCCCAGTTGCTTGCATACGGGGAAGACGGGGAAACGGGCGTATCGTCGGTGTGGCCTTCGATGCGGAATCTCCTCGCTTTCAGTTCGGGGTCTCTGAAAAATTCCGAAAGCCGCAAGAGCGTTTCGCGCGTTTCGTCGATGTCGAGCGCAGCGCTTCCTTCGGCGAAAAAACTGTCGGATGCGAGCGTGATGACGAGCCCCCGCTCGTCGCTCGTTATCGTTATCCTGTTCGATTTGACGTCGGGTGCAAAAAGGCTTACCGCTTTTTTTCGCGCGTTTGCAAGCGAGCGGCCTTTTTCCATCGCCGGAAGCGAATTGATATTGTTTCCCAAATCCGCAAGCCGTCCCGTCGAAAGCGCCAAGCCGCCCGCCGTCGTTTCCGTTTCGCGCATTTGGAGCGCCTGCGTGATCGTCGCAAGCTGCGTGATATCGACTTCCGTCGGATTGTACAGCATGACGAAAAAACAGAGCATGAGCGTGATCATATCGCCGTAAGTCGTTTGCCACGCGGTTGACGGCTTTTCGGGCTGTTTGCTTTTCCGCGCCATACTCAATCCTTCAAAACGTCGGCTTCGATCGCGTGCCGCGCGACGGGGTCGAGGTACGTGAGCAGCTTTTGCGCCATGATACGCGGGTTTTCTCCCGCCTGAATCGCAAGCACGCCTTCGATGACCATCTCTTTCGTCCGCATTTCAGCGGCGTTGTGACCGATGAGCTTTTGCGCGATAGGGCCGATGATCCAGTTCGCCATCAAAGAACCGTAGAGCGTCGTGATAAGAGCGACCGCCATGTTCGGGCCGATAGCCGATTTATCTTCCATGTTGCGCAACATGCCGATAAGACCGACGACGGTTCCCATCATACCGAAGCCCGGCGCAAGACCCGCCCACTGATTTACGAGACTTATCCACGTCATGTGGCGTGCTTCGCATTGGTTCATTTCGTTTTCCATAATCAAACGGATGACCTGCCCGTCCGTACCGTCGACGACAAGGCGAAGACCGTTACGCATAAAGGTATCTTCGATATCGTCGAGGCCGTCTTCGAGGGCGAGGATGCCTTCACGCCTCGCTTTTTCGGAAAGCGCGACCATATTTTGGATGATCTGTTTTTCGCCGAAATCGTAAATTCTAAAGGCGCGCCCCATGATGCGGAAGATGCCGATACATCGGGAAATCGGAGCGCAGAGCCACAGAGAAAAATACGAACCGCCTATCGTCATAAAGACGGAAGGTACGTCGAACACGCCTCTCAACGAACCGCCGGAAAAGATAACCGACACCATGATACACGCACCGCCGCCGATGATTCCGATTATTGTCGCTATATCCATAATTCCTCACACCTCTTGCGTATTGATGCCGATCTTTTTTCGATAGGCTATGATCTTTTCGATGATATCTTCGGGTTTGTCTTTTACGACGATTTTTCTGCCCGACAGCATCGCAAGCGTCAAATCGGGATTTTCTTCCATGCTTTCGATCATGTGCGGATTGATCCAATACTTTTTTCCGTTTAAACGCATCACTTCGATCATCGTTATATAATGCTCCGATTGCTTCGAGCCGTCAAGTATTTCAACGAATCGGCAGACTGCCCCTTCGTCGAATAAAAAAATCGCGTCATTTCATTATCGGCTAAGCCGATATACTTGTTTACGGATAATTTTCCGTTTTTTGAGCATAAAAAACTGTTATTACCGCGTAAGGTCACGCGTTTCCGTTGCGCGTTTTTCCGTTTTATATTAAATTATTAAAAGGTCGAATGCCGAGTTTTGAAAGCATTTCTAAATAAAACTGTGCTTTCGGCGAGAACTTCGTTCGCTGCGCTCACTACCGAGTTTGCTC
>ERZ772960.167-NODE-167-length-64172-cov-3.367297_pt1 | contig 64172 bp, 56 predicted proteins | sample MGYA00580678_ERZ772960 | MGnify/ENA primary metagenome ERZ772960 (study PRJEB29015, sample SAMEA2737930) | human oral metagenome | biome: human oral; feature: human-associated habitat; material: dental | place: China | collected 2059 ...
AGTCCATGGCTATGGCAGTCGGATTTGGCGGTTCCGGTCTTTTGATAGGGTATGCAGAAGGAAGTGTTCTGCGTAAGATTGCCGGAGTGGTGATTTGCGTAGTTGCGATGACCGCAGGTTCCGCTCTTCTGATGTGGATTGGAGAAAGAATAACGGATAAAGGGGTTGGAAATGGTATTTCCCTCGTTCTTTTATTTAACATTCTCTCTTCCATTCCGCAGGATTTTATCACTCTGTATGAACGCTTTATCATGAACCACAATATTGCAACCATGGTAGTGGCTGCCATCATCATTGCTGTGGCGGTTTTCTGTATGGTCTGCTTTACGGTGGTATTGCAGGATGCGGAAAGAAGAATCCCGGTACAGTACAGTAGACGCGTACAGGGAAGAGGTATGGTTGGTGGACAGCAATCACAGATTCCGTTGAAGGTGAATACGGCGAGCGTTATGCCGGTTATCTTTGCTTCCTCCCTTCTGACGATGCCGGTAGTACTCGGGCAGATCTTACACGTAAACAACAGTACCGTTATCGGAAAGATTATCATGGCATTGAATTCCGGTTCGTGGATGAATCCGAACGCCCCGATTTACTCGTTGGGACTCATTTTATACATTGCGTTACTTTATTTCTTCGCTTATTTCTATACTTCCATTTCTTTCAATCCTTTGGAAGTGGCGAATAACATGAAGAAACAGGGCGGATTTATTCCGGGAATCAGACCGGGAAAGCCGACCAGCGACTATCTGGACGGCATTCTTCGCTACATCGTGTTTATCGGTGCGACAGGACTTGCTATTGTTGCACTTGTTCCGATTTTCATTTCCGGTGTGTTCAATGTGAGTCGTATTTCTTTCTCCGGAACCTCTCTCATTATTATTGTCGGGGTTGTTTTAGAGACTTTGAAAGCGATTGATTCACAAATGGTGATTCGAAATTATAAGGGATTCTTGGACAATTAATCTATAAGCCCCCTTAGCGTGCAATTCCTGCACTGTTAAGGGGGCTCATAGTGGTTTTTCACACAGGGGAAGAGGCTATTGATGAAGATTATTATGTTAGGAGCACCCGGTGCAGGAAAGGGGAGTCAGGCAAGCCGGATTTCGGCAATGTATAAGCTTCCGCATATTTCCACAGGAGATATTTTCAGAGCAAATCTGAAAGAAGAGACGGAACTCGGGAAAAAGGCGAAACACTATATGGATAGGGGAGAGCTGGTTCCCGATGATATTACGATCGCAATGCTCTTGGAGCGAATTCATAAAGAGGATTGCAAAAACGGCTATATCTTGGACGGCTTTCCGAGAACCATTCCGCAGGCGGAGGCTTTGAGGGAAGCTTTGGAAAAGAGCAAAGAGAAGATTGATTTGGCTTTGGATGTGGAAGTGCCGGATGATCTGATTGTGAAGAGAATGGCAGGAAGACGGAGTTGTCCGAATTGCGGAGCGATTTATCACGTTGTTACACTTCCCCCGAAGATAGAAGGAACCTGTGACCGCTGCGGCGGAAAGCTGGTGCAGCGAGAAGATGATAATGAGGAGACGGTGAAGAAGCGCCTTCAGGTTTACCACGATGCAACGGAACCTTTGATTCATTATTATAAGAAAGAAGGGATTCTGGAAGAAATTGACGGAACCCGGGATGTGGAGCAGGTCTTCGAAACAGTGAGAAAGAAGATTGAGGAAAAATTATAAACGAAAAGAGTTTATGATTTAGAGAACAAAAGAAAAGAAGGAAAAGCATGATTGAGATAAAGTCTAAGAGAGAGATTGAACTCATGCGAGATGCGGGAAAAGTTCTCGCTGAGGTTCATGAGAAGGTGGGAGAAGCTGTGGCTCCCGGAAAGAGTACTTTAGAGCTGAACGATTATGCGGAAAGCCTCATTCGGAAAGCGGGCTGTACACCGAGTTTTCTCCATTTATATGATTTCCCGGCAGCTTGCTGTGTATCGGTAAATGAGGAACTCATCCACGGTATTCCTACTAAGGATAGAATTCTGAAGGAAGGCGATATCGTATCCTTTGATATTGGGACAAATTATAAGGGCTATCATTCCGATGCGGCACGTACCTGGGCAGTGGGGAAGATTTCCCCGGAATCGAAGAGGCTCATCGATACGGCAAAAGAGGCATTCTTTAGAGGAATTGCGGAAGCTGTTCCGGACAATCACTTGAACGATATTTGCGGAACCATCGGCGATTTTGTAGAAAGCCGGGGATACGGCGTTGTTCGGGATTATGTGGGACATGGTATCGGAGAGAAGGTACACATGGATCCGGAAGTGCCGAACTTCCGTATGAAGAAGAAAGGTCCTAGGCTTCAGGCAGGAATGACGCTGGCTATCGAACCGATGATTACCGAAGGAAACCCGGAAGTCAGGGTTTTATCGAACGACTGGACTGTTGTTCCGCTGGACGGAAAACTTACAGCACATTATGAAAACACAATTTTAATCACAGACAATGGACCGGAAATCCTGAGTCTTATGAAAGGATAAGCAGAGTATGTCGAAATCAGATGTGATCGAAATTACAGGAAAAGTATTGGAGAAGTTACCGAACGCCATGTTTCAGGTGGAACTGGAAAATGGACATCAGGTACTCGCCCACATTTCGGGGAAACTCAGAATGAATTATATCCGCATTCTCCCCGGAGATAAGGTGACCATTGAGCTTTCTCCTTATGACCTTTCCAAGGGCAGAATCATCTGGAGAGATAAGTAAGTTTCGCTTTACATTCAAAGACTGTTTTGCTAAAATTATACGGCAACTCTGTTCAAATTCGTAAAGGAAAGGGGAATTTACTTATGAAAGTAAGATCATCAGTAAAACCGATCTGCGAAAAATGCAAAGTAATTAAGCGGAAGGGCGCTATCAGAATTATCTGTGAGAACCCCAAGCATAAGCAGAGACAAGGTTAATTAACAGGAGGAAACAAAGATGGCTCGTATTGCAGGTGTGGATTTACCTAGAGAAAAGCGAATCGAAATCGGTTTGACTTACATCTATGGAATCGGAAGATCATCCGCTGATAAGATTCTTCAGGCTACCGGCGTGAACCCGGATACCAGAGTGAAGGATCTGACAGATGATGAAGTGAAGAATCTTGCCAACTATATCGCCGAAAACCAGATGGTAGAAGGTGATCTTCGTAGAGAGATCGCGCTGAACATCAAGCGTTTGCAGGAGATTGGTTGCTACAGAGGAATTCGTCACAGAAAGGGACTTCCGGTAAGAGGGCAGAAGACCAAAACCAATGCAAGAACCCGTAAGGGACCGAGAAAGACCGTTGCAAATAAGAAGAAGTAAGGTCTCGGGCAAGTAACTAAGAGGATCTTCATGTTTTAATTACAGGAAGAAATGAATAAGGAAAGTAGGTTAGTTTAACTATGGCTAAGTCAACTGGTAAGAGAGTGACAAAAAAGCGCGTAAAGAAAAACGTTGAACGCGGACAGGCACATATCCAATCATCTTTCAATAACACAATCGTTACTTTGACAGATGCACAGGGAAATGCTCTTTCTTGGGCAAGTGCCGGCGGTCTGGGATTTAGAGGTTCAAGAAAATCTACTCCATATGCAGCTCAGATGGCTGCTGAAACTGCTGTAAAGGCAGCTTTGGTACATGGCCTTAAGTATGTGGATGTAATGGTTAAAGGACCGGGATCCGGAAGAGAAGCCGCTATCCGTGCCTTACAGGCAAACGGACTGGAAGTAACATCCATTAAGGACGTAACACCGGTACCCCATAACGGATGCCGCCCGCCGAAGCGCAGAAGAGTATAATTATTTTGTTTGTTATTCTGTAAATGAAATATATTTATAAGAAGACAATCTGCTATAGTAGAGACAATCTGTTATAGCGGAGAAAGCATTATACAAGAACAGTATGACCATTTGGTCAGCCCGAAGAAGCCAAAGGTGTAAAGGGCGTATCAAAAGATTGCAATGGTTCTTTTCTGCTTAGGAGAGAACGAGACTTGATATTTAGGAGGATAATATGGCAGTAGATAAGGTTCCTGTGCTTAAAAGATGCAGGTCACTTGGACTTGACCCTGTATTCTTGGGAGTCGACAAGAAATCAAACAGACAGGCAAGAAATGCTAGAAGAAAGATGAGTGAGTACGGATTACAGCTTCGCGAAAAGCAGAAAGCAAAGTTCATCTACGGTGTACTGGAGAAGCCGTTCCGTAACTACTATGCGAAGGCAGAGAGACTTCCGGGACAGACCGGTGAGAATCTGATGGTTCTTTTGGAGAGCAGACTGGACAATGTCATCTTCCGTATGGGAATGGCAAGAACCAGAAGAGAAGCCAGACAGGTTGTCGGACATCGTCATGTAACGGTAAACGGAAAGATTGTGAATATCCCGTCTTATCTTGTTTCTGCAGGAGACGTTGTGGCAATCAAGGAGTCTTCCAAGACAACACAGAGATTTAAGGATATCACGGAAGTGACAAACGGTAGAATGGTACCGGCTTGGCTGGAAGTGGATGAAGAGAAACTCTCTGCAAGCGTTAAGAATTTACCGCATAGAGAAGAAATCGACGTTCCCGTAAACGAGATGTTAATCGTCGAGTTGTACTCTAAGTAATTCTTGTTTAGCCTAAAAAAGGAGGCGGCATGTTTGATTTTGAAAAACCAAACATTGAAATTCTTGCAATTTCAGAGGATAAGCGCTACGGTCGCTTTGTATGCGAACCCTTGGAAAGAGGGTATGGTGCGACCTTGGGGAATTCTTTACGGAGAATGATGCTTTCCTCTCTGCCCGGGGCTGCAGTATCTGCAATTCGGATTCAGGGACAGACAGGGGATGCGATATCCGGCGTAAAAGAGAATTATAGCGAGGTTTTAACGAATTTGAAATCTATGGCGATTACTCTTCCGGAGGATGTAGAGAAAGTGGAAGCACATCTCGAAGTCCGTGATCAGGAGGAAGCATTGGCTTCCGATTTTAAAGCAGAGACAGAGTTTGTCATTATCAATCCCGATTTACATATAGCAACTCTTGAGAAGGGGGCAGAGTTCGTTGCGGACATTGTTATCACAAGAGGACAGGGCTATGTGGGAACAGTGAAAGAGAAGGAATCCAGTTATCCGAAGGGATATACCCTCCTGGATGCATTATATACACCTGTTGAAAGAGTCAATATGACTGTAGAGAATACCCGTGTAGGAAACATGACGGACTACGATAAATTGACTTTGGATGTATATACAAACGGCTGTATGTTGCCGCAGGATGCAGTTTCTGCCGCAGCGAAAATGCTCTTTCAGCATCTGGATCTCTTCGTCAATCTTTCTTCAGAGGCGGCGGATACGCAGCTCATGGTGGAGAAAGAGGAAGATGACAAGGGCAAAGTTTTAGAAATGAATATTGATGAACTGGAACTCAGTGTCCGTTCCTATAACTGCTTAAAGAGAGCAGGAATCAATACGGTTTCGGAGTTGACTTCGAAAACACCGGAGGACATGATGAAGGTTCGAAACTTAGGAAGAAAGTCACTGGAAGAAGTACTTGCAAAGCTTCGTGAATTAAATCTGGGACTTTCCGTTCCTGAAGAATAAAAGATTACCCGATAAGACTAAAAAGCACGGATAAGGAGAATTAAAATGGCTATGTATAGAAAATTAGGAAAAGCTTCCAGCCCGAGAAAGGCTATGCTTCGTTCCCTCACAACGGCAGTACTCGAGCACGGTAAGGTATTTACCACAGAGGCCAGAGCGAAAGAAGTTCGGAAGCAGGTAGAGAAGCTGATTGCTCTTGCGGTAAGAGAGAAAGACAACTATGAGATGGTTGCCGTTAAGGCAAAGGTTGCAAAGAAGGATGCGGACGGAAAGCGCGTTAAAGAAGTGAAAGACGGTAAGAAGGTTACAGTCTATGATGAAGTAGAGAAGTCCATCCAGAAAGATAAGCCTTCCCGTTTGCAGGCTCGTCGTCAGATTCTTGCAGCAACATACGTTCCGACGGTAAGACCGGCGGAAGCGGCAGGAAGAAAGAAGAACACTAAGAAGCTGGATCTTGCGAAGAAGCTTTTCGATGAAATCGCACCGAAGTATGTTGATCGTAAGGGCGGATATACCAGAATTGTGAAGGTAGGTCTTCGTAAAGGAGATGCTGCTATGGAAGTACTTTTAGAGCTTGTATAAAGCGAAAAGTTTCCGAGTACAGATGAAATCGGAAAAACGAATGAACAGATTGCAGAAAAGAGGCGGTGCAGTGCATCGCTTCTTTTTTTGAAGAAAAGAGGGAAAGAGCAGTGTAAAATGCTTGTAAGAGAAATGCAAGTTGATTCCCCCGCATGCCATGGCGTATACTAAATTACAGCATGTACGGAGAAGCGGAAGCGGCATTCTCCGTCACAATAAGGAGGAAGCGATGTTTAGAAAAACGAAAATGCTATGGTTCGGCCTGGTCTTTGCAGCAGTTTGTGCCTTTCCGGCAATGGCCAAAGATAGCATCAGCCATATCATGAATATCAATATCAAGGTCGACCGGAATATCCAGAATTTGGAGCCGGGGGCAAGCCTTGGGAATATCAGTGAAGCGGACTTTTCCACAGGGAACACGGATCGCTATCATGTGGATGCCGTGCAGTGGATAGACAGTGGAAATGCGGATACGCTCCGTGTGGGAAGTGAGCCGAAGGTAAAGCTGTATCTCACGGCAGACAGCAAAGACAAGCCGAATGGAGATACACTTTACTATCAGTTTTTTGGGGCATATAACAGCAGCAATGTTCGTGTAAACAATGCCAGTTTTGTCAGCGCAAGAAGAATCAGCGCAACAGAACTGGAAGTAATCCTGCAACTACGTCCGATTGCGGGAACATATGATGCACCGGATAATCTCGCCTGGTCGGCAAACAGTTTGGGAAGAGCATCCTGGACTGCCGGGGATAACAGTTCTGGTTATTTCGAAGTAAAACTCTTTAAGGAAGGAAAACAGCTGGCAAAGATAACAACCGATGCCAGAAGCCTAAATCTCTACCCCTGGATGACGGAGGAAGGAAGTTATACATTTTCCGTAAAATCGATCCCTTACACCGATAGCCAGAAGAAGTCCGGAAAAGCATCGGATGAAACGGAATCGGATACTTTACAGATTACCTCCGGGAACCGTTCTACAGGTGCGGGAAAGTACGGAGAGATCCAGATTTTCGGGCAGAACGCGGAAAAACACGCCAATACAACGATTCCGTCAACCATTGGATGGAGTCAGATGAACGGAAAGTGGTATTTCCGTTATCCGAACAGTCAGCCGGCAGTGAATGCATGGCTCGATTGGAACGGACGTTGGTATCATTTTAACGGACAGGGAGAAATGGAGACAGGGTGGTTCAAGAGCAGCTATGGAAACTGGTTCTACCTGGATCCGACCAATGGAGATGCGAAAACGGGTTGGCGGCTCATCAACAATGTCTGGTATTATTTTACACCGGAGCAGGGAAATCGACAGTGTATCATGCTTTCCGGCGGAATTTTCCCGATTGGACAGGAGAGTTATTACTTTGACGGTAGCGGGGCGATGCGAACAGGCTGGATCGGCGTCATGGTAAACGGAAAACAGATTTACTATTACTTCAGAGAAAACGGTGCGATGGTAAAGAATACCACGATTAACGGATTTCACTTAAACGAGCAGGGACAGTGGGTTTCCTAAGAGAGAAGGAACCCGGAGGTAGATTTTATGAATGATTTTAGAGAGAAAAAGAATGCGCGTCTTCTTATGGCGATGCATGGTTTAAGAGAAGAAGGCGGGAAAGAGTGGGAAGACCGTTTAATGGATGCCCTGCTTCATCATGCGGAGTTTTATGTACCGATGCGTACCTTCTTTGAAGGAGAAGAGAAGAAGCCGGTTTTTGCCGTAGTACAAGATAAAGAACAGAATCACTTCTATGCGCTCTTCACTTCCAAAGAGAGAGCGAAGAAGTGGCCGAATGAAACGGAGGGAGAGGCGATTCTGAACTTTCATCAGCTTGCGGTGACGGCACTGGACGATCCGAGAATCTCCGGCTTCGTTATTGATATGAATACGGAAAATTTTATTCTTTGGAGAAAGTTTATCGGAGATTGCATTCATGTAGAACAGGCGGAATTGATGGGCGAAGTTCCTGTGCGCCCGGGTGAAGATCTTCGGTTTATGGAGCCGATTGGTGACGCACAGGAGTTAACAGAAGCTCTGGCAGAGTATATGCGGGATGACTCGAATGTAACGGCAGCCTATTTACTTGGCGCGGAACAGAATGGAAAGCAGTTTAATCTCTGTATCGTGAGTCATGTGGAAAGCATACAGCCGAGTTTTGCGAATATTACTACCGTGGCAAATGATTTCTCGGGAGGCGTTCCCTTTGCGGTAGTGTCTTATAGGGCAGAGGAGGCGGAAAAAGCGGTTAAGGATAAAATGCCGTTTTACAGAAAACCGTTTCAGTTATAAAAAGGAAAATAGGCAAGGTAAAAGCTGAATTTAAGTGAAGCGAAAGTAAATGCAATGTAAAAGCGAAATAAGAGCAAAGTAAATGCAATGTAAAAGAGAAATAAAAGCATAGTAAATACAATACAAAAGCGAAATAAAAATAAAATAAAAACAAAACAAATATTCTGTAAAACCCTTTACAAAACGGATGTTCTATGTTATTCTTCCTTCTGTAAAAGCGAACTGGCGTTTACAAAAAGGAGCGAACGATGAGGATAAACTTGAGGACTTTCGAAATATTTGTTACAGCGATGCTGATTTTTTCATTACTAGGCGTTTTGTCGATTCTGCCGGGAGTACAACTACTTGGTTTTGCAGGAGCGTTGATTTCCGTGTTCTTTCTTCATGAGATTGAGAAAGAGTGGCAGAGAAGAAGGAAGAAGGCCGTATTCTATAAGAGGATGGAGAAGATTATCGCGAGAAGGCTACAGGACGTAGCATAGATTAGCGTATACCTGGAGCGTATTCTCTATAACGCGGAGAATACGCTTTCGGAATTAAAAAGAGCCCGAACCGAACGGTTCGGGCTCTTTTTCTTGCCTGCATTGCAAGGGATTTCTTATTCTGCAGCGATAGCACCGGTTGGGCAAGGCTCCTCACAAGCTCCACAGTCGATGCAAGTATCCGGATCAACAACATACTTTGTCGGACCCTCGGAAATTGCCTGTACAGGGCATACAGCTGCGCATGCTCCACAGCTAACGCACTCATCACTAATTACGTGTGCCATATCCATTCCTCCTTATGTATAAATAGACTAAAAGGCTTTACCTCCCAGTAAAGCCAACTCTATTTTATAGCATTTCCGGAGGATTGACAAGAAAATAGCATGTTCAAAAAAAAATAATAGATTGTCCCATGGGAATCCAGTATACTGAGCCTATGATTTTAAATGTATCGATGCTTAGCAAATCCTATGTAGGAAAAACAGTACTGAATGAGGTATCTTTCCATCTTGAAGAGAAAGAGAAGGCGGCGATAGTCGGGATAAACGGTTCCGGAAAAACAACTTTGCTCCGATGTATTCTGGGAATTGAGGAGGCAGATGAGGGGGGCATTGCTTTTTCTAAAGAGAAAAAGATGGCATACCTCGGACAGCAACACGCCGATATCGAGACGGAAGACGAGAGTTTTCAGTCTCTTTCCGGCGGACAGAAAACGAAAAAAAGGCTGGAGGAGATCTTGCAGGAGAAGCCGGATCTCCTGATTCTGGATGAGCCTACAAACCATCTGGATATTCAGTCCCTGCAATGGCTGGAGAAGGTGCTGAAGCGCTATGACGGGGCGGTACTTCTGGTTTCGCATGACCGCTATTTTCTGGATAAGATTGTTACGAAAGTAATCGACCTGGAAAACGGGAAAGCCAGAGTATACCAGGGAAATTATACCGCTTAAGCAGAGAAGAAGAGACAGCTTCGGGCGGCAGAGTGGAAGGCCTTTCTGAATCAGCAAGCAGAGTTAAAGCATCAGGAGGCCGTTATCGAAAAACTGCGGCAGTTTAACCGGGAGAAGAGTATTAAGCGTGCGGAGTCCCGTGAAAAAATGTTGGAAAAGGTGGAGAGACTGGAAAGGCCGGAGGAAACGGAAAATGCGATGAAGTTGCTGTTCGCGCCGAAAGAGAGTTCCGGAAATGATGTTCTGACCACCGTGGATCTCGGGAAAAGCTATGATGATAAAAGGCTCTTTTCTCATGCAAGCTTTACGATTCATCGAGGAGAGCACGTCGCACTGATTGGAGATAACGGAACGGGAAAAACGACGTTATTGAAGATTCTCAATGGACTCGTGCAGGCGGATGAAGGAGAATTCCGTCTGGGAGCAAAGGTGCATATAGCCTACTATGATCAGGAGCATGCGGTTCTCAACATGGAGAAAACGCTCTTTGAAGAGATACAGGATACTTATCCGGATAGGAATAACACGAAGGTGCGGAATGCCCTTGCCGCCTTTCTTTTTACGGGGGATGATGTTTATAAGCGGATTAAAGATTTATCGGGAGGAGAGCAGGGAAGAGTCAGCTTGTTGAAACTGATGCTCTCCGATGCGAACTTCTTGATTTTGGATGAGCCGACGAACCATTTGGATATTCAGGGGAAGGAAGTGCTGGAAGAGGCAATCCGGAATTATGAGGGAACTGTCCTCTATGTGTCCCACGACCGTTATTTCATTAACCAGACCGCAACACGCATTATCGAACTCTTTTCCAATCGCTTTGATAATTATATCGGAAATTATGATTATTATGAGGAAAAGAAGGAAGCAGTACGGGCTTACGGGGACGCACAGCAGAAAGACAGGAAGCAGAGAGGAAACGCAGAGAAAAACAGAGCGGTAGAAGAAATTTTACAGGAAAGAAGTGAGAAAGACAGCAAGAAGCAGGACTGGGAAAGCCAGAAGGAGTTCTCTGCAAAGAAACGGAAATGGCAGAATGCGTTACAGAGAGCGGAAGAAAAGATTGCGTCACTGGAAGAGCGGAAGGACGAGCTTACCGCCTCTATGGAAGCAGTGGGCAGTGACGTCGGAAAGTTGATGGAAATTCATAAGGAGCAGGAGGAAATCGAAGCGGAACTGGAAGAACAGTATGCCGTTTGGGAAGAAAGCTCCACCATGCTGGAGGAGCTTTCTTAGTTTTCTTCATACACAGAGCCTGCCTGCTTTCCTTCCTACTCCGGAGCAGGAGCACAGTTCATCTCCTCCTGCTCCGGAGGTTCTCCGTTCCCTTCCCTCCTACGCCGAAGAAACTCAGTCAACGTCCTTCATACTAAGAGATATCTTTTTCCTCTCCGGGTCAACGGAGAGGATTTTTACTTTCACAATATCGCCAAGTTTTACAACATCCAGAGGATGTTTTACGAACTTCTTCGAGAGAGCGGAGATATGTACCAGACCGTCCTGATGTACACCGATGTCGACAAAGGCGCCGAAGTCCAGAACGTTCCGAACCGTACCGGTCAGAACCATTCCCTCCTTCAGGTCGGAAATCTCCAGAACATCGCTTCTAAGGATTGGCTTCGGCACATCTTCTCTCGGATCGCGTCCCGGTTTTGCCAGTGCTTCTTCCAAATCCTTTAAGGTAAAGCTTCCGATAGAGAGTTGCTCTTCTATTGCCTTTCGGCCTCCGGGATAGGCTTTAATCTTAGCGTGGATTTCACTGCCCCTTCCTTCCGCGATGTCCTTCTCGCTTAATCTGAGAAGTTGCAGCAATTCCTTTGCCTTGTCGTAGGATTCGGGGTGAACGGAGGTGCCGTCCAGAAATTCCTTTCCGTTTCGTATGCGTAGAAATCCCGCACTTTGCTCAAAAGCTTTCGGGCCGAGTTTGGCAACCTTCAAGAGTTCCTTCCGATTCCGGAAAGCCCCGTTTGCCTCTCTGTATGCCACAATGTTCTTCGAAAGAGGTTTCGTGATCCCGGAAATATAGGAGAGAAGAGCGAAAGACGCGGTATTTAAGTCTACACCGACGCGGTTTACACAGTCTTCTACCGTGTTATGCAGTTGTTCTTCCAGCTTATTTTGATTCATGTCGTGCTGGTATTGTCCGACACCGATTGCTTTCGGCTCAATTTTAACAAGCTCGGCGAGCGGATCCTGGAGTCTTCTTGCCATAGAGGTCGAGCTTCTCTCTCCCGTGTCAAAGTCCGGAAACTCCTCTGTTGCCAGTTTACTTGCCGAGTACACCGAGGCACCGGCTTCATTCACAATGACATATTGCACCTTGCTCTTTGTTCTTTGGAGATAATCGCTGATGATTTTCTCCGATTCCCTGGATGCGGTACCGTTTCCCAAGGCGATGAGGTCTACCTTGTCTTTTTCAATCAGACGGTGAATGGTATCCATCGCTTCTTTGACCTGATTTTTCGGTGCGGTTGGGTAAATGACAGCGGTATCAAGGACTTTTCCGGTCGGGTCCACTACGGCAATTTTACAGCCGGTACGAAATCCGGGGTCCCAGCCGAGCACCACTTTTCCTACAATGGGCGCCTGCATGAGAAGCTGCCTCAGATTGTCCGCGAAAATGGCGATGGCGCCGTCTTCCGCTTTCTCCGTAAGCCCTGCCCGAATTTCATTTTCAATGGAAGGCGCAATAAGTCGCTTGTAGCTGTCCTGGATGGCTTCCTGTAGGAGCTTTCTTTGCTCGACGGAAAGTCCCTTTCCTGTTCGCTCTTCCATGTAGTGCAGAATCTCTTCTTCCGGGAAAAGGAGCTTTACCGTAAGAATCTTTTCTTTTTCCCCGCGGTTGATGGCGAGAACGCGATAGCCGGGAATCGTTTTTAAGCTTTCTTCATAAGAAAAATATGTCTCATACGTTTTATTTTCCGGCCTTTCGGCTTTTTCTTTTAAAACGGAGCTGATCCTTCCTTCTTTTATCGTTTTATTTCGAATCCACTCCCGGAGTGCGGCATCCTCGGAAAAGTCTTCGGCGAGAATATCCTTCGCATATTGCAGAGCTTCTTCGATAGAGTTTACTTCCTTTTCCTCGGAGAGATAGTGCTCCGCTTCGGAAAGAATGTTCTTTCCTGCTGTGAGAATGGCTTTTGCCAGTCCTTCCAGCCCTTTCTCTCTTGCAATCATACCGCGGGTTCTTCTCTTCTTCTTATAGGGGAGGTAGAGATCTTCCAGACGCACCGCCGTGTCTGCCGCTTCTATCTGTCTCCGGAGTTCTTCTGTGAGTTTTCCCTGTTCTTCTATACTGTTCAGAATACTTTCTCTTCTCTCTTCCAGATTTCTTAAGTAGTGTAGTTTTTCTTCCAGTTTACGAAGCTCTTCGTCGTTTAAACCTCGTGTTGCTTCTTTTCGGTATCTTGCAATAAAGGGAACGGTGTTTCCTTCGTCCAGAAGCTGAACAGCGGCTTCTACCTGCTTTTTCTGTAACGATAAACTGTCACTGATGGTTTCTATAATGTTCATTTGGCTCCTTTTCCGTTTCCTGAAAACGTCCTGTTTCGATGTCAAAAACGAATTTATTATACAATAGCTCATGGAGAACTACAGCTTAAAATAAAGGGAATAAAAAAATAAAAAGGAGTTATAAATTAAAAATATAAACCGATATACAAATATACTTGAAAATTTAATATTAATACAGTAGAATAAAGATAAGATTTTTAAAAGAGAGTAGAAGGCAGAGCAGGCGTATTTTTGGAGGTCGGGAAAGGATGCGGTGACCGAAAGAGGAAGGGGTAGGTGCAAGTATGGATCATTTGGAAGAGAGGATAAGAAAGAAAATATTTCTTAAATCTCTGTCTTTTTGTGCTTATCTGGCACTCCTGTTTCTTCTTTTGTTTATAGGAGATTCCTTTCAGGCCCGCGCGGCGCAGAGCGGAGAAACGGAGAAAAGGAAGACGGTGGATGTGGATCTTTCTTTCAGCTTAAATGTGGTCGGAGAGGGAGCACCTGTCTCCGACTATCGTATTTACATTGAAAGGGCGGTGGAAAGCCCGAACGAACCGCTCCCGGATCCTTTCTTTTTGGATATTCGAAAGGGAGAGGGGAAGGATGAGTTTCATTTTCCGAGAATGCGTTTTGTGCGGGAAGGGGTCTATCGGTATAAAGTAAAGCAGGAACAAAAAAACGATAGCGGTTTTACGTATGATCCTGTGGAATATGACCTGGTCGTGGAAGTCTTGAAGGCCAGTATAGATCGTTTCGGTAATTCCGTTCCGCCCTATCTCTATGCAGTCATTCTTGCCAAGAAACCCGGAGAGGAGAAAAGTGCGTTGGTTTTGCAATTCAACAATTACTATGACAAGGCAGTGGCGAGGGGTGCCGATAAAACAAGCTTTTTACCGGTAGAGAGAAAAGGAACCGCTCCCTCCGTTCTCGCGGTACACGAGGTAAATTATCCGGCAGGATGGCTTGGTTATGCGGAACGGTTTATCGTAGCTATGGTGCAACCGTTTCGTGCCCTCTCCGGGAAGATGGAACTCTGGTTTCGCGTATGGAGGAGGGCGTTAAGGGGAGAAGGAAGCAAGGTCTTCCTCTATAGTTTGGCTTCTTTGTTTGCAACGGGGAGCATAAGCTCCTGGATTTATCAGCTTCATTTTCATGAAAGGGAAGACGACAAAAAAAGAAAAGGGAGCAGAGTAAGAAGAATATAGCTTTTTCCGCTTCTTGGTTCCAACAGTTTTGTTGCCTAGAGAGAGAGAATCGGGAAGAGTAAAGAAAACCATTTTTTCTGTTGCAGGCTCGAAAGAGCGTAAGGGGTGCAGCAGAAGAGATGGTTTTTTGAATCACCGGACTATAGGCAAGAGCGCTTTTCTCGTGTAAAATAGAAAGGCTAAAAAGGATTGAGTCAGAGAGAACGGTAAAGAGGTTTAGCGGATGAATGTTGCGCTGATTGTCAACCAAAGTAAGGAAGACGCGGAAAGTTTTCGAAAAGTGATTGTCGATGCGTTGGAAAAACGAGGAATACAGCCCCGTTTGTTTTTAAACAAAGATTTTCTGAAAAGTGATTTTATTGATATAGACTGTATTATTACCCTGGGAGGAGACGGAACGATTCTTCACACGGCAGGAGTGTTGTCCGGGATGGAGACGCCGATTTTGGGCATCAATGCGGGGCACCTCGGGTATCTGACGGAGATTCGAAAGAGACGGGATATAGAACGGTCGCTGGAGAGGCTCCTAAGCGGAGATTATGTGGAAGATCGTCGCACTATGCTGGAAGGAACCGTTTTTCGGAATGGAAGGGAGATTTTTTCCCGTTTTGCTTTGAATGAGCTCTTGATTTCCAGGGTGCGGGGCGTCGGGATTCACCATTTTCAGGTTTTTTGTGACGGGATGGAAATGATTCATTATTCTTCTGACGGGATTATTATTTCCACACCTACGGGTTCGACTGCGTACAATCTCTCCGCAGGCGGTCCCATCGTTTCTCCGGAGGCGAGTGTTTTCATCATGAATCCGATATGTGCGCATAGTTTAAATGCCAGGGCGGTGGTTCTGGATGAGCGGAGAGTGTTGGAGATTCTCATGGAGAAAGGAGATCAGGTTCTCTCCTTTGACGGGGAGGAACCGGTGGAACTTCTAAAAGGGGATAAAGTAGTCGTTAGAAAAGCAAAGGAACAGACCGTCCTGATCAAGTTTTCGAAAGAAAGTTTTTTGCATACGTTGCGGGAGAAGATGTCTTCGGTTTAAGCGTATAGAAAGGAAAAGTATGCTAGAGAGACTGATGGTGAGGGATTTGGCGCTGATCGAAAAGTCCGACGTCGAATTCGGTCCCGGGCTGAATATCTTAACCGGTGAGACGGGAGCCGGGAAGTCTATTCTTTTAGGCTCCATTCAACTGGCTTTGGGGCAGAAAGCGGGGAAAGACATCATTCGGCACGGGAAAGAGCAAGCCCTTGTCACGCTTTCTTTTTCTCTCACCGGAGAGGAGGAAGAAGCGCTTCGCCTCCTCGAGGACGACCTGGAAATAGAGGAAGGTACATTGCTCATCAAGCGAAAGATTACGGAGAAGAAATCCGAGACAAGGGTGAATGATGTTCCGGTCACCCTCTCTAAGTTAAGAGAGATGAGCGGCACGCTTCTGGATCTGCACGGACAGTATGAGCACTACAGTCTTCTAAAAGAGGGAGCCTACCTGTCCATCGTGGATGCCTATCTCTCCGGAAAAGGGGAGAATATACTTTCCGCGGCAAGAAACGCTTTTCTCCGGTACAAGGAGCGGAAGGAACTTCTCGCAGAATACAATCTTCCGGAGGAGGAACGTTTAAGAGAACTGGATTTTTTAAACTTTGCCATTTCCGAACTCAGGGAGGCTTCTTTGAAGCCCGGGGAAGAAGAGGAGCTCACGAAAGAATATACCCTTTATGAGAATATGGATCGCTTGAAATCTTTGCTCATACGCGTGCAGGGGGATTTGGAAGAGCGGGATTTCCATAGTCCCGTGAAGAATCTCGAAGAGGCCGTAGGCTATGATTCCGCTTTACAGAATGTGCTGGACAGTGCGTATGAGCTGGAAGCGGTGGGAGAAGACTTACTCCGCTCTGTAGAACATTACCTTGACAACGCCGAAGTGGATGAGGAGAAGTTCTTCCTTCTGGGAGAACGCTTGAACACCATCCGGACGGTGATGACGAAGTATGGCGGGAGTGAAGAGAAGGCGCTTGCCGCACTCTCCGAGAAAGAGGAGAGGAAGCGGTTTCTGGAAGACTATGAGAAGGCGAAGGCAGACGCGGAGAAGGCGGTGGAAGAGGGCTTCAAGGAGACTCTTACAAAAGCGGAAGCCCTGTCGAAGGAGAGGCAGAGCGTTGCAGAGGAACTTGCCGGGAAGATTCAAGAGGAAATGCAGGACATGGGTTTCCTGGATACCCGCTTTTCTTTTCATTTTCAGAAGAAAAAAGAACTTACGGAAAAAGGCTTCGATGAAGTGGAGGCTTATGTCAGCTTAAATCCGGGAGAACCTTCCCGTCCCTTGAGAGAGGTCGGATCCGGCGGAGAACTTTCCCGTATCATGTTGTCCATCAAGACCGTTCTTGCGGATATAGACAAGGTGCCCACTCTGGTTTTTGATGAAATTGACACGGGTATCTCCGGACGAACGGCGGAGAAGGTGGGGGAGAAGCTGAAGAAGATTGCGAAGAAGCATCAGGTCATTCTGATTACGCATCTTCCCCAGATTGCAGCGAAGGCAGACCGGCACTTTTTAATTGAAAAAACGGTGGCAGAGGGGAAGACGAAGACCGAGATTCAGGCTCTTTCGGAAGAAGAATCCATAGAGGAGCTGGCAAGACTTCTTGGCGGAGAAGAACGCAGCGAAGCCGCAGTGGAGAATGCGCGGAGCCTGAAGAAAAAGGCAAAGAGCGGTGTGTGAAGGTTCCTCCCGAAAGCGCAGGAAGAGTCGAAAAGGGTAAGGAGAACAGGATGAAAAATATTTTATTTTTAGCATCGGAAGCAGTACCTTTTATAAAGACCGGAGGCCTTGCGGACGTGGTGGGATCCCTTCCGCGAGCAATCGACAAAAATTATTTTGATGTACGCATCATGATTCCGAAGTACCTTTGTATGCGAGAAGAACTTCGGAATGACTTGGAGTATGTCACCCATTTTTATATGGATTATCTGGGACAGTCCCGCTATGTCGGCGTGCTGAAGAAGGAAGTGGACGGTATTCTCTACTATTTTATCGACAATGAATACTATTTTGCAGGGGACAGACCCTATGGCAACTGGTATTGGGACCTGGAGAAGTTTTGTTTCTTCTCTTATGCCGCTTTGTCCGCGCTGCCTCTTTTGGACTTTCATCCGGATGTTCTGCACTGTCATGATTGGCAGACGGGACTCGTTCCGGTGCTTTTAAAGGATCGTTTTGCGGGAGGGGAGTTTTTCCGTTCCATCCGCTCCGTTTTTACGATTCATAATCTTCGCTTTCAGGGGATGTGGGACCGGAAGACGATTCAGCGCTTTACCGAACTTTCCGATTACTATTTCACGCCGGATAAGCTCGAGTTCCATAAGGACGGGAATCTGCTGAAAGGCGGGCTCGTGTATGCGGACGCCATTACGACCGTGAGCAAAGCCTATGCGAAAGAGATTCAAAACGCATTCTACGGAGAGGGGCTCGAAGGACTTCTCCAGGCAAGGGATCAGGACTTGCGGGGGATTGTGAACGGCATCGATTATGAACTCTGGAATCCGAAGAGAGACCGTTTTTTGGACTTCCCTTATGACAAGGTGAGCGTCTACAAGGAGAAGGTAAAGAACAAAATGGCTTTGCAGGAGCGCTTGGGACTGGATGTGGCGGAGAATACGATGCTGATTTCGATTGTTTCGAGACTCACTGACCAGAAAGGACTGGACCTTGTGGAACGGGTTTTTGATGAACTCTGTCAGGACTCTTTGCAGTTCGTTATCTTGGGAACAGGAGAAGAGCGCTATGAGAACTTCTTCCGCTACTTTGCGTGGAAGTATCCCAATCGGGTTTCCGCGCAGATTTATTATTCGGAAGAGGCGAGTCATCGGATTTATGCCGGGAGCGATGCGCTTCTTTTGCCGTCCCTCTTTGAGCCTTGCGGTCTTTCCCAGCTCATCGCCCTTCGCTATGGAACGGTACCTATCGTTCGGGAGACCGGAGGACTTCGGGATACGGTAGAACCTTACAACGAGTACGAGAAGAAGGGGGACGGCTTCTCCTTTGCCAACTACAATGCGCACGAGATGATGGCGAGCATTCGCTATGCCGAGAAAGTGTATTATGATGATAAAAAAGGCTGGCGCGGGATTATAAAGCGCGGCATGAAGAAGAACTTTTCTTGGGAGAGTTCCGCATTGCAGTACCAGGAATTATATGATTGGTTAGTAGAAAGGAAGTAAGATGCATTTTTTTATGGAGCAGCTTTTATCCAATTATCCGCTGATGACAGCGGTACTTTCCTGGTTTGTTGCACAAGTGTTGAAGACGGCAATCGACGCCTATTTTAATAAAGGAATCAATTGGGAGAGAATGACCGGTTCGGGAGGTATGCCGTCGAGCCATTCTTCTACGGTCGTCTCTCTCGCCGTCGCTATCGGGGTATCTTACGGCGTGGACAGTACCTTGTTTGCCCTTGCCCTCATTTTTGCGATTGTTGTGATGTATGATGCGACGGGAGTCAGAAGAGAAACGGGGAAACAGGCGGTGATTCTGAATCGTTTACTGCTGGATAATCCGTTCTCCTGGACGGGAGAAGAATTTGATAAAAAGTTAAAAGAGTATGTCGGGCACACGCCTCTGCAAGTTCTTATGGGGGCGATTCTCGGCGTGCTGATTGCGCTGATTATGGGGGATGTGTATGGGTATATTCTCCTTTAGCAGGAAAGAAAAGACAGTCGGACAGGCAGTAGAGGGAGAAGAGAAGAAAGAGGAGGGACGCTTGGAAAGAAAGAGAAAGCCGAGGAGGACGTGCTATGGCCTTTGTCTTCTCCTCATCGTATCGCTCCTTTTGACTTCCTGTAAGGGAATTGCCATCAGCGGAAAAACGGAAAACGTTCCGGGATATACGGAACAGGAAGTGATGATTCTTCTCGGTTCGGAACGAAACCGCTATCAGAATATTCTGGGAAAAGAGGTATGGAACCTCCCGATTACGGGACAGATTCAGAAGACGTACGGCGCCTATTTTATCGAAAAAAATAAGGAGTTTCTACAGGATATTCGCACGCTGAATCTTCTTGCGGAAGAGAAGGGAATCATCCCGAATTCAGAAGAGATGGAGAGTATACGAAAGGCTGCCAATACATTTTATACGGCGTTGTCTCCGGAGGATAAGGCTTATTTCGGGAATTGTACCGAGAAGGATGTGGTGGATATCTATACGGCTTACTTTACCGCAGAAAAGACCGTAAGGTCTCTGCTTTCTTCCGTGGACACGGAACTCAGTGCGGCGGAAGCCAAAGTCATCTCCATTGAGCAAATTGTTTTAAGTGATGAAGCAACGGCGAAAGATTTGCTGGAAAAGGTGAAAGCACAGGGTGCAAACTTCAGTTACTATGCAAGGCAGTATTCGGAAGACCCGGAGATTCAGAAAGAACTCTCTTTCGGGGAGAAGGAAGACGCCTATTATGAGGCGGCCTTTGCCCTGGAAAACGGGGAAATCTCTTCCATTATTTCGGAAAACGGGAAGTATTATATTCTACACTGCCTCAATTCTTATGATGAGGAAGCAACAAAAGACCGGAGAACCCGCCTGGAAAAATCGATCCGTGCCCTTCGATTTAACGAAAGTTATGAGGCTTATCAGAAAGAGCATATCATCCGCTTTAGAGAACCCTTCTGGAAAAACATTGATTTAAACGGGGGAGAAGGAAGTACCGCAGACTTTTTCTTCTCTGTGTATCAGGAAAATGTAAAGACGGAAGAATAAAAAAGAAGCTGTAAATCAGTAAAAGCATTGCTTTCATTTTTACAGTCTCTTTTTTATTATGAATCGGTTGTGTAAGTTCTATAGTTTTGACTTTTCATTGTAATCAACATTTGTCTCATGTACATTTGGGGCTAAAAAAAGTAAAATTTTACTTTTTTAGCCCCTGTTTTTACAGGGCAACGACAATCCCCTTGTCGTTTGCATAAATGGTCGCGACGCCCATAGCATTCGTTATAATGATTTCTTTAAATTCCGCGGATTTCAAGAAGTCCGCCTTGACTGCCTCAGCCCTTTCCGGGGCGTTCACATGGGTAATAACCAGACGTTTTTCTTTCACTTTCTCGACACCGCCGGCACGTTCAATAGCGAATTCCACCATTTTCTTCAGCGCTTTCTGTATCCCTCTCTGCTGCCCGAGCTGGACGATACTGCCGTCCACTGCGCCCATCACGGGCTTGATGTTTAAGGCACTTGCAAGAAAAGACTTCACGCCGGTCAGACGGCCGTTTTTCCGAAGGGTGTCGAGGCTTTCCAGTACGAAAAGGGTGGTGATATCGGAGCAGGCTTCTTCTATTTCGGAAACGACTTCCTCGAAAGACTTACCGGCTTCCTTCGCTTCCAGAATATCCAGACACAACTTACATTCCCCGGCACTCGCCGATTTGGAATCAAAAACATGCATTTTTTTGCTTGTGCCTTCCTCTTCCGCCATGGTTTGTCCGATTTTCGCTGCCTGGTATGTGCCGGACAGTTTAGAGGAAAGGGTAACGATATAAATTTCTTCCGCAGGGGAAGATTGAATCGCATTCTGGAAAGCTTCCGGCGAAGGGCAAGCCGATTTCGGGCCAATGGGGGATGCCTTTACACGGGCAATAAAATCTGCCTGATTGAAGTTTTCATCATCCGGAATCGTGTATTCTCCGATTTCCAGGGTAAGGGGAACCAGCTTGAAGACGGGATTCGCTTTCATTTCTTCGGTAAAATCTCCGCAGCTGTCTGCAATGATTTGATATGACATAGGGCATCCTCTTTCTATGATTTATTTCATCCTTCTGAATAGAAATAGTCTGTGTACAGCAGAATCATTCTTCCTAATCCGGACGACTCTATCGAGTCGGTCGAATTGTCCCTGTACGGCAGGACAGTTCAACTAGATTAAAACAATTTTCTTCGATGTAGTTTTCAAAACTACATGCAGATTATACCGAGTGAATTAAGGGGATGTCAAGCTATCCTTGACAGGGAACAGCACTTGCAATAAGATTTTTCAAAAGAGTAGAACAGAAAGGAACATGGTATATGGCAACAAAGGAAGAGAAGATGTCCCACAACGTGGAACGGGACATCTTAGTGACCGGACATCGAAATCCGGATACCGATTCAATATGCGCTGCCATTTCTTATGCGCGTTTAAAAAATAAATTGAACCATACGGATCGTTATATTCCCTGTCGGGCAGGAAGTCTGAATACGGAAACGAGCTTCGTGCTCGATTACTTTAAGGTGGATAAGCCCCGCCTTTTGGATAGTGTGAAAACACAGATTTCCGATGTGGCGTATCGGAAGACGCAGGGCGTTCCGAAAAATATGTCTTTAAAGCAGGCGTACCAGATTATGCGGGACAGCCATGTGGTTACCCTCCCCGCTGTAACGAAGGAGGATGTTCTGGAAGGGCTGATTACCATCTCGGATATTGCCAAATCCTACATGAACGTGTATGATTCCGCCATTCTCTCCACGGCGAAAACACAGTATAAAAATATCCTGGAGACTTTGGAAGCCACAAGGATTACCGGGGATATAGAGCGATACTGTGAAGAAGGAAAGGTCGTGATTGCGGCGGCAAACCCGGAGATGATGAATTACTACATCGAGCCGCATGATATTGTTATTCTCGGGAATCGTGCAGAGAGCCAGTTATCCGCATTGGATAACGGAGCGGACTGTATCATCATCTGTGAAGGAGCCAATGCATCCCCTACTATCCGCAATCTCGCAGAGCATAACGGGATGATTATCATGGTGACTTCCTATGATGCGTACACTGCGGCAAGGCTGATTAACCAGTCGATTCCGATTGATTTCTTTATGACGAAAGAAGGCATTATCGCTTTCCAGGAGGAGGATTATATCGATGATATCCGGGAAGTGATGGCCAGTAAGAGACACAGAGATTTCCCGATTCTCAGTAAAGAAGGAAAGTACCTCGGAATGATTTCCCGCAGAAATCTGCTCGGTGCGAGAGGAAAACAGGTCATTATGGTGGATCATAATGAACTCGGGCAGGCACTTCCGGGGATGGAAGGCGCGGAGATTCTGGAGATTATTGACCATCATCGTCTGGGAACGATTCAAACGCTGTCTCCCGTATACTTTCGGAATCAGCCGCTTGGCTGTTGCAGTACCATCATTTATAAGATTTATCAGGAAAACAATATTCCGATTGATAAAAAGACGGCGGGACTTCTGATGTCCGCCATCATTTCCGATACGCTGCTTTTCCGCTCCCCGACTTGTACGTCGGTGGATGAAGAAGCGGCTAGAGAGCTGGCGAAGATTGCCGGAGTGGAGATCGAAAAGTATGCTATGGAGATGTTCTCCGCCGCATCCAATCTGAAACAGAAGACGGATAAAGAGATTTTTTATCAGGATTTTAAGATCTTTACCGCGGGAAAGCTTCGTTTCGGAGTGAGCCAGATTACTTCCCTGAATGAAGAAGAGTTGCAGGGACTCTCGAATCGTCTCCTGCATTACGCCAAGGTCGCTCTGGAAAAAGAGAAGTTGAATATGACTTTCGTCATGCTGACCAACATCCTGAGTCAGGACACGCTTTTACTGGCAGTGGGATCCCGTGCGGGAGAACTCATGAACCTGGCGTTTTCTCTGGAGACGGAGAAGAAGAATTATGAGCTGGACGGAGTAAGTGTGGAAGGCTATGTTGCACGGATTCCGAAGTTGGTTTCCAGAAAGAAGCAATTGATACCGCCTCTGTCTCTTTATGCGGAGCAGATGTAAGGAAGGCAAGAAGATGAATGTATGTCTGATCGGTATGCCGTCGAGCGGGAAGAGTGTACTGGGAAAGATGCTTGCGAGGAAGCGGAAAATGACTTTTCTGGACCTGGACACCGTTATACAGGAGAATACCGGGAAATTGCTTCGGGAAATCATTGCGGAGGTGGGGAGAGAAGGCTTTCTTCAGATAGAAGGAGATACGGGCGCTTCTCTTTCCGTGGAGAATACGGTGATTTCTCCCGGCGGTTCCATCTGCTATAGTGAGAAGGCGATGCGCCACTTGCAGCAGATTTCCGTGGTGATTTATCTGCATATTTCCTATGAAGAGATGGAGAAACGGATTGGAGATCCGGTAAAGCGCGGTGTGGCAATACCGGACGGCTTCACTCTGCGGGATTTATATGAAGAGCGCACGACCCTGTATCAAAAGTATGCAGCCTTCACCTTGCGGGAGGGGACGCTTTCCGCATGGGAATGTGTTGGGAAGATTATGGCTTTTCTGAATCAGGAAAGTGAAGGAAAAATGCGGGAGAAGGATTGACGGGGAGATGGAAAATATCGTACTGGGTCTTTTGGCGCAGGTGGATCGGGGAAAGACCAGTCTTTCGGAAAGTCTGCTTTTTGAAAGTGGCAAGATAGAGAAGAAGGGACGCGTGGATCATGGGGACAGTGTGCTTGACCACGATGAATTAGAGCGGAAAAAAGGAATCACCATCTATGCGAAGAGTGTTTATTTTTCAAGGGAAAATAAACGCTTTTTTCTTTTGGATACACCGGGGCACAGAGAGTTTTCCGGGGAAATGGAACGCGCTTTAAAGGTTCTGGATTACGGGATACTGCTTTTGGACGGGAAGGAAGGCATCGGCGGACGGGAAAGAGAATTATGGTCTCTTGCCGGGAAAGCCGGACTTCCTCTCTTTCTCTTTGTCAATAAAATGGATTTGTGGGAAGGAAGCCGGGAGAGCCTGATGGAAGAGTTGAGGGCAGGGCTTCCCGGAGAAGCCCTTGTCGACTTTACGCCTTTTTCAGAAGAAAACGGGAAGGAGACACGGACCGCTTTTCTGGAAGAAGTCTCTTTGTCCGGGACGAAAAGTATGGAAGAATATCTGGAGAAGGGAAACCTCTCGATAGAAACCATCCGGGGACTGATGGAACAACGACTGCTTTTTCCCGTGTTTTTCGGCTCGGCGCTAAAGCAGGAAGGAATTGACGCATTTTTACGTGCCGTTACCCTGCTCTCTGAAACGCGGGAGAGGAAGGAAAAAGGAGAGAAAGCAGGCTACATTTATAAGATTACAAGGGATGAGAAAGGAAGACGTATCGCAAAGGCCCGTTTATTCAAGGGCAATCTCAGCGTAAGGGAAGAGTGGATTCCGGGAGAGAAACTGACGGAGATCCGTATGGAAGAGGGAGATCGTTACACGGAATGCAGTGCGGTGGAAGAAGGCAGTCTTTTTCTTGCGCCGGTTTCCGAGAAAGTACGGACGGGAGCCTTCCCCTGTGCAGAGGAAGGAATGCGTGCGGAAAAAACCTATTTTGAACAGAAACTTTCCTTGAAAGAAGGAGATATTCTTCGTTTTCTTCCTGTTGTCCGTGCCCTTTCGGAAGAGTTTCCCGAGTGGGGTCTGGGGCTTTCGGAAGAGGGAAAAACAGTGCGCATTCGCTCCCTTGGCGCTTTACAGAAAGAGTTACTGCGGACTCTTTTTTTAAAAAGGACGGGAGAGGAACTTGTATTTTCCGATATAGAAGCGATTTACGGGGAAGGACCGCGGAAGACGGCGGAAGCGGAGGGACTCCTTTCCCGTCAGGGGCATTTCTTTTCTCTTCGTCTTCGTCTTTCTCCGCTTACCGAAGGGCAGGAAAAGAAAGAAGAAGGGGAAACAGAGAAGAAAAAAGAGGAAGAAACAAGAGAAGAACAGGGAGAAGAAAACTATCTTTTGCAGTTCGCGGAAGGCCTTTCCTTAAAAGAGGAGTGGCGGAATCGACTGGAGACGGAATGGAGGGAGGCAAGTCCGAAAGGAATGCTGCTTTCGGGTCCCTATACAGAGTACAAAGTGGAACTCTTGGATGCGGAATACAAAGAAAGCGCTTCCTACTATATTGATTTTAAAGAAGCCTTTTTGGAAGCCTTTTCCGAAGCGAGGAGGATCAGCGGAACGAAGCTTTTCTATCCGCTTTTCGCGTATCGAATTACGACAGAAGCATCGTTTCTCGGCGATATTTTGCAGAGGATTGAAAAAGGAAAGGGAAAGCAGGAAGAACTTCTCCAGGAGGGGGAAACAGTGCGTCTCGCGGGAAAGATTCCGGGAGAAAATCTACCTCGACTCCTCAAGGATTTACAGGACTTTGGAGCGGAAGTTCGCTACCGTTTTCAAAAGTTTCTTCCGCTGGGAGAGGAGGAGCGGACTCTCGTCGAAAAGCATTTTTTGAATAGAGAACTTGCAACGCAGTTACTCTACGGAGAAGAAGTGTCGGAAGAAATAGAGGAGCAGGCGCCTTTCGCAAAGAAAGAGAAGAAAAAAGAGAAGAGCGGAACCTATATTCAGGATGCCACGCTGGAAGAAATCTTTGTGAAAACCTTCGGACCGATTCGGAACCGGGGAAAGGAAGCGCTTCTTTCCGAACAGAAGCTTGTTTTATCGAGGGAAAAGGAAGAAAAGCAGAGAGAGGCGCGGACGCAGTATGAGAAGAAGTCGGTGCCGGGAAGGAAAGCCGTACTGCTGGTAGACGGATACAACTTTATGTTTGCGGACCCCTATCTAAAGGAACTTGCTGGAGAGGATCTGATGGCGGGAAGGGAAAAGGTGATTACGCTTCTGTCTGAGTATGCCGTTTATCAGGATACGGAAGTCTATCTGATTTTTGATGCCTATCATGTAAAGGGACATCAGGGCAGCAGTCGTACGTATGGGAAGAACCTGGAAAGTATTTTTACGAAGGAAGGGGAAACGGCGGACTTTCAGTTGACGAAGATGGCAAAGGATTTTGCGGAGAAAGGGAGAAAAGTCAGTATTGTGACCTCCGACCGGGCAGTACAGGTGCAGGCTTTTTCCGGAAAGGGCGTGCGACGGTATTCTTCAAGAGAGTTTTACCGTGTTTTAGAAGCGATGCGGAGAGACATTACGGCATCTTTAGAGGAATAAAAACACGGATTCGAAATGTTGCAAAGATTTTGCCCGCTTTGTAAAGTATATTTGTTGATGAGAAATAAAAAGTAGGTTTGACAAAAACGGGATGCATCCGTATAATTTGCAGTATTATTTTCTACGACGAAGAGAAAGTTTTTGTAGCAGGAAAGGAAACAGAATGGACGACGGGGACGGGAATACGGATACCCCCAATAAAAATCAGATAGCGAAGGCGCGTTTGTGCTGAAGAGAAAAGAAAGGGATAGCAGTTCTGCTATGCCTTTTTCTGCTTGCATAAAAAGAGATGGCAAGAATCGTTTGAAATGAGGAGGATGGAAGAACTGTTATGTTGGGAAGAGGGATACTCTTATTTGTACTGATTATTATCAATGGATTTTTTTCCTGCGCGGAAATCGCGGTCATACAGATAGGAGAAGGAAAGTTAAAGAAGCTCAGTGAAGAGGGAAACCAGAAAGCAAAGCGGCTTTTAAAGTTTAAAGAAGACCCGTCCCGCTTTTTGTCCACGATTCAGGTGGCGATTACGCTCGCCGGCTTTCTTTCCAGTGCCTTCGCATCGGAAAGCTATGCAGGGATAGTGGATCAACTCGTTCGGCATTTCTTTCCCGCCCTTTCCCTCGATGTGATTCACCCCATTTCCATTGTTTTGATTACGATGTTACTTTCCTATCTTAGTATTGTGTTCGGAGAGCTGGTTCCGAAGCGTCTGGCGCAGGTATATACGGAGCCGATTGCCCTGTTCATCACGCCGGTCTTGGGACTTGTTTCCATTTTGAGCACGCCGCTCGTCTTTCTTCTTTCCGCGTCCACGAACAGTATTTTACGGCTGATCGGCATCAATCCGGATGAAGATTCCAACCAGATTTCAGAGGAAGACATCCTGATGATGGTGGACGAAGGGATGGAGAAGGGAACCATTGAATCCACGGAAAATGAGTTTATCCAGAATGTGTTTGAGTTCAAGGATCTGACGGTAGAGGAAGTGTGCACGCATCGAACCGACGTTGCCATGCTGTACATTGAGGATACGGACAGGCAGTGGCGGAGAACGATTCACGAACATCGTTTTGCCTGCTATCCGATTTGTGGAGAAGATGATGACGATATTATAGGAATCTTAAATACCAAAGATTACTTCCGTTTAAATGACCTGAGCCGTCCGAATGTGATGAAAAATGCGGTAGACCGTCCCTTCTTCGTTTCCCAGAACATGAAGGTTTCCGATCTTTTCGATACGATGAAGAAGGAAAGAAAGTATTATGCTGTCGTGCTGGACGAGTATGGCGGCATGACCGGCATCGTGACCCTGCACGACTTGATAGAGGCGCTGGTGGGAGACCTTCACGAAGAGGATGAGCTTCCGGAGCCGGAGCCGATTGAAGCAATCGGGGACAATGAATGGATCATTCTCGGTTCTGCCGATTTGGAAGATGTCAATGAAGCGTTGAAGATTCATCTCGATCTGGAGGCGGCCGATACCTTCGGCGGCTATATCATGGGTATCCTCGGAAAGGTTCCGGAGGACGGTTCGTCCTTCCATCTGGATACGGACAATTTAAGTATTGATGTCGCGTATATCAAGAATCATAGAATCGGGAAAACGGTTGTACGCTTAATCACACCGCCGGAGAGGGAAGAGGAAGAAGAGTAGGAGAGCAGGAGAGCAGTTTTCCCGAAAGAAGGGTACGGACGAAAACGCTTCGGATAAAAGCGCTTTGAATGATAAACTGCTCCCGATTTAAAACAGGAACAGTTCTTGACAAGAAGAGAAAAAAGGCTATCCTAGTGGGTTAGGAAATGCTAATTTGGTTTGGGCAGCAGATTTCGGAGGAGAAGACTCTTCTTCGTAAACCCGGATGGAGGTAGAAAATGGGAAATATTGTCATTGTCGGCGTTGTTTTGCTTATTATCGTTTTTGCCGTGCGAAGCATGATTAAAAGAGGAAAAAGCGGTTGTTGCGGTGGCGGAGAATGTGCCGTTTCGGAAGTGAAAGCAGCGGATCAGGATCCAAGTCATTATCCCTATAAGGCAGAAGTGAAAGTAGAGGATATGCACTGTGAGAACTGTAAGAAGAAAGTGGAAAATGCATTGAATGCGGTTCCCGGGGTATGGGGAACGGTCAATCTCAAAGAGAAGACTGCGGAAGTCAGGATGAAGGAAGCCCACACGGAATTGGAAATCCGGGAATGGATTAACAAAGCGGGATATGGCGTGTCTCATGTAGAGATGGCGTAAGATTCAGGATTCATAGAGAAGGAGAGCGGAAGGAACAGGGTACTGTGCAGCTCTCTTTTCTTTATGGGAAGCATAGGAGAATAGGGTATGCATAAGGAATTTCGGGAAGAGGATCTAGAGGTTAAGAAGCCGGTGACCTTGCTGGAAAGAACACTAAAGTATGAGGGGTCGGTGTTGAAAGTCTATGATGATTATGTGGATGTCGGCGGTCATAAGACGCACTGGGATTTTATTCACCACATGGGAGCGGCTGCGGTGCTTCCGGTACTTCCGAACGGCAAGATTCTGATGGAAAGACAGTATCGGCATGCCCTCGGAAGATACACACTGGAGATTCCTGCCGGAAAGCGGGATAGCGAGGAGGAAGACTTTCTGCTCTGTGCAAAGAGGGAACTCCGGGAGGAGACCGGTTATACCAGCGATGATTTTCAATTTTTACTCTATGTGAATACGACCGTTGCATTTCTCGATGAAAAGATTGGAATTTTTGTTGCGAAGAATCTGAAAAAAGGAGAACAGCATTTCGACCCGGATGAAGAGATTTTTTTGGAAGAGTGGGAACTGTCCGACTTGCAGGATAGGATATTTGCGGGTAAACTAACCGATGGTAAGACGGTAGCTGCGATTCAGAGCTATGCGGTGATGTGCAGTCGGGAGAAAGAGAAGTAGCGTGAAAGTATGAAGAGAGAGAATTTAGCGGATTATGTGTTGTCTATACCGGATTTTCCGGAGAAGGGAATCATCTTTCGGGATATTACATCCCTGATTCAGGATCCGGACGGGTTGAAGGACTCCGTGGACGGGTTGATTCATTCCCTGGAGGGACTGGATTTTGACCTGGTCATCGGTCTGGAGAGTCGTGGGTTTATCTTCGGTACCGCCATTGCATACGAGATGCATAAGGGGTTTGTGCCGGTACGGAAGAAGGGAAAGTTGCCGAGAGAAACAGTTTCCGTGGCCTATGACCTGGAATACGGCAGAGCGGAAGTGGAGATCCATAAGGATGCCATTCAGAAAGGAACCCGGGTGGTCATCGTCGATGATCTGATTGCGACGGGAGGAACTCTGGAAGCCGCTTGTAAGCTGGTGGAAATGCTTGGCGGGGAAGTGGTCAAGATTTCGGTTGTCATGGAACTTGCCGGCTTGAAAGGAAGAGAAAAGCTGAAAGGCTATCCCTTAGAGTCTTTGATTTGTTATGAAGGAAAGTAATAGAAAGACAGAAAAATGGCAGAGGAATTAACCAAAGAAGACGTACGAAAAATAGAAGCGGAGATTACGAAGAGAAAGCTGGAAATCCGCCCGAAACTGATTGAAGCCGTGAAAGAAGCGAGGGCGCAGGGGGACTTATCCGAGAATTTTGAGTACTATGCCGCAAAGCGGGAAAAGAATCAAAACGAATCGCGTATTCGCTATCTGGAAAGAATTCTGAAGTTTGCCAAAGTGATTTCTACCGAAAGCCGTAGGGATGAAGTCGGTATCAATGATACTGTTACGCTCTATTTTCCGGAGGACGGGGAAGAAGAGGTATATCATATCGTAACCTCCATTCGCGGGCAGTCCCTTGAAGGGAAGATATCGAATATTTCTCCTCTTGGAAAGGCCGTGATGGGAAAGAAGCTTGGGGAAGCGGTTACGGTAGAGCTGGAAAACGGCAGTTCCTATGTGGTGGAGATTCGAAACATTGAGAAGACCGGAGAAAAAGAAGAGGAGAGCATCAGAAAGTTCTGATGCTCTCCTCTACCTATTCGTCCTGCCTTAAGTTCTTATTTCCCTCGTCCTTCATCGCATCCGGACTACTGTGCGTACTCCATTCTGTCCATGCGGGCAGCGTCCAGGTGATGCAGATCCGCATTGCGGTAGAAGTAATTGATGATTTCCCGCCGTTTCACGATACCGATAAAGTGCCCGAGGTCGTCTACTACGGGAACAAAATTCTGTGAAATAGCACGGTGCAGGAGACTTTCCATGGAACTGTTGATGTCCACCGCTTCAAAGTGCTTTCGCATGGGGATGTCCTTCACCATGATCTTTTCCGATTCGTGTAAGTCCAGATGCAGTTGGTTCTTAATCTCCCAGAGCAGATCGCCTTCCGTGAGAGTTCCGGCGAACTTACCGTCTTTCGTAAGAACGGGTATCGAGGAGTAACGATGGTACTCCATCTTCTCTAATGTATTCCGTAAACTGTCTTCTTCTTCAACAAAAGCCACATCGCACTTCGGGGTCATGAAAAATAAAATATTCATAAAAGGCTAACCTCACACTTTCTTCATCGACTATACTATATCGGCAGCATTCATAAAAAAATTGAACTTCCGAAAAAATAGCCCGGACAGTAACCCTATAATGCTTTTCGGAAACATTTTAAAAGAAAGATATGAAAAAATTGTGACTGGAAACTTAATAAAAAGGAAATACAGCACCGGATAGAAGAAGAGGGCGCTTTTTGACAAGAAAATCGGAAGAAGGTAAAATAAAAACAGATTGCACGAAGAGGAGTAGCTATGGTTATCGATAAGAAAGAAGATCGGCCGCTGGAAAGGCCAAAAGACAATACTCCTCCTGAAGAATTATTGAATATGCTCTTAAAAGATGTTCGCTCCTATCATCCGTCGGAAGATTTGTCCATGATTACGAAGGCGTATGAAGTGGCGAGGGAGCAACATAAGGAGCAGAAGAGAAAATCAGGAGAACCCTATATTATTCATCCGCTTTGCGTTGCCATCATCCTTGCCGATTTGGAGATGGATAAGGAAACGATTGCAGCAGGGCTTCTTCATGATGTCGTAGAAGATACGGGGATGACCTTGCAGGAGGTGGAGAAGGAATTCAATCCGGATGTGGCTACCCTTGTAGATGGGGTCACCAAGCTCACCAAGTTGAATCTCAATTCCGACAAGGTAGAGATGCAGGCGGAAAACCTGCGGAAGATGTTTGTCTCCATGGCGAAGGACATCCGTGTCATCATCATCAAGCTGGCAGACCGTCTGCACAATCTCCGCACGCTGGAGTACCAGAGTCCGGAGAAACGGAAGGAGAAGGCGCGGGAATCTTTGGAGATATATTCTCCTCTCGCCGACCGCCTCGGTATCAGTAAGATTAAGATTGAGATGGATGACCTGTCTCTAAAGTATCTGGAGCCGGAAGTCTATTATGATCTTGCAGACAAAGTGCATTTTAAGCGGGAGGCAAGAGAGGATCGGATTAACTCGATTGTGGAGGAAGTGCGGGAACACATCGAAGAAAGCGGCATTGAAGCGAACATTAAGGGTCGAATCAAGCATTTCTTTTCCATTTACAAAAAGATGGTGAATCAGAATAAGACCATTGACCAGATTTATGACCTCTTTGCCATTCGTATTATCGTGGAGACGGTGCGGGACTGTTATGCGGTTCTGGGAGTGATTCACAAGATGTACAGACCGATTCCCGGACGTTTTAAGGACTACATCGCGATGCCGAAGCCCAATATGTACCAGTCACTGCACACGACGGTCATCGGGAAGGACGGCGTTCCGTTCGAGATTCAGATTCGTACTTTCGAAATGCACAGAACCGCGGAGTTCGGTATCGCGGCCCACTGGAAGTATAAGGAGCAGGGAGGTTCAAAGGAGAAAGCGTCGGAGACGGAGATCTCCAAGATGAAGTGGTTACACGAGATTCTGGAGTGGCAGAAGGATGAATCGGATTCCAAAGAGTTCATGAATATGGTGAAATCCGATCTCTCCCTCTTCAATGTCAATGTGTATTGCTTTACACCGACCGGAGATGTGAAGAACCTTCCGCAGGGGTCGACACCGATTGATTTTGCCTATTCTATCCACTCCGCAGTGGGAAACAAGATGGTCGGCGCAAAGGTAAACGATAAGCTGGTGCCGATAGAATACCGTTTACAAAACGGAGACCGGGTCGATATCATCACGAGCCAGAATTCCAAAGGCCCTTCGAGAGACTGGTTAAACATTGTAAAGTCTACGCAGGCGAAGAATAAGATTAACCAATGGTTTCGTCATGAGCAGAAAGATGAGAATCTGGACCGGGGAAAAGAGCTCCTCGACAAGTATTGCAAGGCGAAGGGCATTAATCTGCCGGAACTTACGAAACCCGACTTTATCGAAGCGGTACTCCGCCGTTACAGTTATAGAGACTGGGATAGCGTGCTTGCCGCGGTCGGCCGCGGGGGAATCAAGGAGTCACAGGTTATTGCAAAGCTCCTCGATGCCAAGCGGAAAGCGGAAGACAAGAGTATTGATGACAAAACCGTATTAAAGAATATTGAGGAGCTCACCAGAAAACCGGAGATTATACGGAAGTCGAAGTCCGGTATCATTGTGAAAGGCATCCATGACCTTGCCGTTCGCTATGCGAAGTGTTGCAATCCGGTACCCGGGGATGAAGTCGTCGGTTTTGTGACAAGAGGACGCGGCATCACGGTGCATCGCACGGATTGTATCAATATCATGGATCTCTCCGAGGACGAGAAGGCAAGAAGAATCGAAGTGGAGTGGGAGCGCAATCCGGGGAATGGAGAGAGCTATTCAACCGGTCTTCAGCTTTTCACGAACAACCGTGTTGGTCTGATCGTGGATATCTCGAAAGTACTGGCGGATGACAACATCACCATTCAGGGCATGAATACCCATTCCGGGAAAAATGGAAAGGTGACCATCCTCCTGACTTTTGACGTGCCGAACAAAGAAGTGCTGGATACCATCATCGGAAAGCTCCGGAAGATTCAGGGCGTGTATGAAATCGAGAGAGGAAAGGGATAGAAAGGGAAGAGATGCTGAAGGTAAAGTGCATTCCGGTCGGCCTGATCGGGACGAATTGTTATGTTGTGTACAGGGAAGACAGCTGGGAGGCGGTCATTCTCGATCCCGGCGCGGAAGAGGAGCGCATCCTCTCTTTTTTGACGGAAGAGAGTCTGAAACCCCGTGCCATTTTGCTTACCCATGGGCACTATGACCATATTTTGGCAGTGCCGGCGCTACTTCGGAAGTACGGGATACCGCTTTATGCTGCGGAAGCGGAGCGGGAGCTCCTTTCGAACGGAAAGTACAATATGTCGGGGACGGAGCCGGAGGATGCCGTGGAGATTCGGGATTTCCTTCCGTTAAAGGACGGCGATACGCTTTCTCTTCTTGGAGAGGAGTGGAAAGTGCTTGCGACACCGGGGCACACGAGAGGCTCTCTCAGCTTCTTTATCGACGGGAATCCCCCCTATCTCTTTAGTGGAGATACCCTTTTTCATGAGTCCTACGGGAGGACAGACCTGTACAGCGGGAGTGAGGAGGCCATCATAGAAAGCATTCGGAAGAAGCTCTTTGTTCTTCCGGGAGATACCGTGGTTTTCCCCGGGCATGAAGAGGGAAGCACCATTCAAAATGAGAAAGAGTATAATCCGATTAATTTCTTTCGGGATTGAAAGGGATTGTATAGAGCGGATATAAAGAAGGCGAGAGAAGGTACAAAAAACGGCCTTCTCTCTCCCTCTTTTTTTGTAAGGATTTTTCTGTAAATTTCGCTTTCCAATCCCTCTGATTTGTCGTATGATAGGGAGCGTCACACAATATATAGTGTGTAGACTCTTAAATGAAACAATATCCTGTTTTATTTTAAAAACAATTCCGATGCAGGGCGAGAAGGGGCACGAAGGCGCATAGCCGCTCGTTCCAAGCATGGATGGAAACGTATGAAATAAAGGCTGAGGGGGAAGTATGGAAGCGGAAATTTTACTCATGAAGAATGTCATTAAGCGAAACGGCAAGGAAGTGAAGTTTGACCTGTCGAAGATTATTCATGCCATCGAGAAGGCAAACAACGAAGTGGATGCCATCTATCAGCTGAATGCGGCACAGATTCAGGCTGCGGCAGACAGCGTTGCGAAGAAAATCCAGAGTAAAACCTATGCGGTAAATGTAGAAGAAATCCAGGATATGGTGGAGACCGCCATCATGGAGATGCGCGGTTACGAGGTGGCGCAGAAATACGTGCGTTACCGTTATAAGAGAGAGATGGCACGTAAGGCGAACTCCACCGATGAGGATATCTTAGCTCTGATCGATCAGGCCAATGAAGAATTAAAGCAGGAAAATTCCAACAAAAACCCGGTGATCAACTCTACGCAGAGAGATTATATGGCAGGAGAAGTTTCCAAGGATTTAACGAAGCGTTTGCTTCTTCCGGAAGACGTCGTGCATGCGCATGAGGAGGGGATTATCCATTTTCATGACTCGGATTACTATGCGCAGAAAGAACATAACTGCGATCTCATCAACCTGGAAGATATGCTCCAGAACGGAACGGTGATTTCGGAAACCATGATTGAAAAGCCGCACAGCTTCTTTACCGCCTGCAATGTGACTACGCAGATTGTGGCGCAGGTTGCTTCGAATCAGTATGGCGGACAGTCCTTTACCCTTTCTCATCTGGCTCCCTTTGTAGACATTTCCAGAAAGAAGATTCGGGAAGCCGTGGTAGAGGAGCGTAAAGAGACGGGAGAGCCGATGGAGGATGCCATCATTGATAAGATTGTGAACCGTCGGTTGAAGGAAGAAATTAAAAGCGGCATTCAGACCATTCAGTATCAGCTGATTACGCTCATGACCTGTAACGGACAGGCTCCCTTCGTTACGATGTTTATGTATCTGGATGAGGTGGAGGAAGGCCCGCTTCGGGATGACCTTGCGATGATTATTGAAGAGGTGCTCCGGCAGAGGATGCAGGGGGTGAAGAATGAGAAGGGCGTATGGATTACGCCGGCTTTCCCGAAACTGATTTATGTGCTGGATGAAGACAATATTCATAAAAATTCTCCCTACTACTATCTTACGGAGCTTTCCGCAGAGTGCACGGCAAAACGGATGGTGCCGGATTATATTTCCGCAAAGAAGATGAAAGAGTATAAGGGGGGAGACGTCTACCCCTGCATGGGTTGTCGTTCTTTCCTGACGGAAGATAAGGAAGGTCTCGGGGAGGGCGGAAAGCATAAGTATTATGGCCGCTTCAATCAGGGCGTTGTTACAATCAATCTTGTGGATGTTGCCTGCTCCTCGGAAGGAAAAGAAGAGGCGTTCTGGAAGATTCTGGATGAGCGGCTCGAGCTTTGCCATAAAGCACTTCGCCTTCGTCATGAGCGTCTTCGTGGGACGGTTTCCGATGTGGCGCCGATTCTCTGGCAGTACGGTGCGCTTGCACGTCTGAAGAAGGGGGAGACCATTGATAAGCTCCTCTACAACAACTACAGTACGATATCCCTCGGTTATGCCGGTCTCTATGAGATGTGTGTACGGATGCTCGGCGTTTCCCATACCACGGAGGAAGGCAGAGCATTTTCCCTGAAAGTGATGGAAAAGCTGAATGATGCCTGTGCGAAGTGGAGAAAAGAGGAGAATATCAGCTACTCCGTTTATGGAACGCCGATGGAATCCACGACCTATAAGTTTGCGAAGGCGCTGAAGAAGCGCTTCGGTATTATTCCGGGTGTGACAGATAAGAACTACATCACGAACTCCTATCATGTGCACGTTTCCGAGAAAATTGACGCTTTCTCGAAGCTTGCTTTCGAGGCGGACTTCCAGAAGCTTTCTCCGGGAGGCGCCATCAGCTATGTGGAAGTACCGAATCTCCAGAACAATATTCCGGCAGTGCTGAGCCTGATGAAGTTTATCTATGAGAACATCATGTATGCGGAGTTGAACACCAAGTCCGATTATTGCTGCGCCTGCGGCTATGACGGGGAGATTCAGATTGTGGAGGACAGTTACGGAAAGCTCCAGTGGCGCTGCCCGAACTGCGGAAATATGAACCAGGATCTCCTCTCCGTTGCCAGAAGAACCTGCGGCTACATCGGTACCCAGTTCTGGAATCAGGGAAGAACACAGGAGATTAAGGATAGAGTGCTGCATCTGTAGAATTTATATAAAGACAGTGTGTGGACAAAATGAAGAACTTCTTTAGAGAAAGGGTACTATGTACTATGCGGAAATGAAACATTTCGATGTGGCGAACGGGCCGGGGGTGCGGGTCAGTCTCTTTGTTTCCGGCTGTCCCCATGCCTGCTCGGGCTGCTTCAATGAAATCGCCTGGAATTACCGATATGGTGCACCTTTCACAGAAGAGGTAGAAGAAGAGCTTCTCTCCGCCCTCTCGAGGGAAGAGATTCAGGGCTTGAGCCTCTTAGGCGGAGAGCCGCTAGTACCGGTCAACCTGCATGGACTGCTCCCCTTTCTTCGGAAGGTGAAAGCGCGGCTTCCGAAGAAAGATATCTGGTGTTATTCCGGCTATACTTATGAAGAACTTCTGTCCCGGGAGGGGGAGGAGAAGAAAGAGGTGGAAGAACTTTTCTCCTATATTACGGTGCTGGTAGACGGGCGATTCGTGGAAGCGGAAAAGGACATTACGCTTCTCTTCCGGGGGTCGAGAAATCAAAGACTGATCTGTATTCCGGAGACGAGGGAAGGCGGTCAGATCGTCCTCTATGAGAGAGGAAGATGAGATATCGTAAGCTTTACGAGCAATATTCGTTTTGAAAAAAAGAGCTGTTTTGCGGCTCTTTTTTTGTGCCGTTTCCTCCGAAAAAAATAGAACGAAAAATAGAACGAAGAAGTATGAGATAGAATTTATAATCAGGATAAAGACCGCCGATAAAGAAACTGGAGAAGATTTTGTAGAGATGGAGTGAAAAATGACAACAGAAAATAGGCAAGAGAAAGAGAAGAAACAGGCGGTTAAGGAAAAGAGAACTGGCGGAAAGAAATTCATCTCTTTAAGCACGAGAATCTCACTGACGTTGAGTGTGATTATGATGGTGCTTTTCATTCTGATGGACTTCTATATCCTCTCTGTGGCGAGCAAGGCTTTTGATAAGAAGAATGAGCAGAATATGCAGGCTCTTTCTTCTTTGAATGCGAGAAGAGTGAACGAAATCACACGGAGTATCAGCTCGATGGAAGAATCTCTCTCGGAAAGTGTCCTCGGTTTGCAGGGAAAGAGCGGAGAAGCTACAGCGGTGGATGCTGCCAAAGGGCAGAAGGTTGTTTTGCAACAGTTCAGCCAGGTGGAAGATTTTTCCGGGAATCTCTCTATAGAAGAATCAAACGAGGAAGCCTACCTCATTAATACCATTCGCTATTATGAGAAAAACAATAAGGGTGTACAGATGGTAGGGGTGTTCTTAGAGAAAAATGCTTTTTCTTCGAACAATCCGGATTATTCCTTCTATATTTCCGCAGACGACCAGAAGGTGCACTATATTCCGTACACACAGTTTGCAGAAACGAAATCGTATAAAAAGGCAAAAGAGACCATGCAGGCGGTAGCAACCATACCGGCATTGAATGAGACCAGCGGGAAGAGCAGTTTCTATATGCTGTCTCCCATCGCAAAAGACGGGCAGTTCTACGGCGTCATTTCCACGGAAATTTCAGCGGAGGTCTTCAATGAGCTGGATATGCGAAACCTCGGTTATGAAAATGCCTTCTTTGATGTTCTGGATGCAGAAAATAATTTCGTATATAGCATAAACCCGGATGCCAAAGGGCATAATCTGGGGGATTTCATCGGAAAGAAGTATGGGGATGCGTTGGTTTCCAAGATGAAAGACGGAAAGTCCTTCTTCCAGAGGGATGGACAGGCACGGTATTTTGTACCGCTGGAAATCAAAGGTGTCAACTGGTGGGTACAGACCGCTATGACGCTCGGAAACTTTGATAAAGAGAAGAATGCCCTCTTATTCTCTCTTATCCTTGCAGAGTTTGTACTATTCGTAGTGGTACAGATTATGAACTTCTTTAGAATCCGGAAGGCCCTACAGCCTTTGAAGCGGATTTCCGATGTAGGACAGGAACTTGGAGAAGGAAATTTTGACGTAGAACTGAACTATAGAAGGAAAGACGAAATCGGAGAAATGGCGGAGAGTCTCTCTCATATGATTGCCCGTACAAAATCTGTAGTAGATACGCTCGGAAAGCATCTTGGTGAGATGGCGGTCGGCAATTTTAAAGAGGAAATCGATGGAGAGAACTTCATGGGAGTCTATGCCCCTCTTCGGGAGAGTCTTGTGGGAATCCAGAATGAGATGAATAAGACCCTTCTGGAAGTACAGAGCTCCTCGATGCAGGTTCTTGCCGGTGCCGAGCAGGTAAGCCAGGGAGCACAGAACCTTTCTCAGGGCGCAACGGAGCAGGCTTCTTCCGTGCAGGAGCTTTCCGCAAATATGGAAGACATTTCCTCCGCAATCCGGAACTCTACCAGTATGGCGGAAGAAGCATTCCACTTGCAGGGGAAAGCGGCAGATGCCGTAATCCAAAGCAATGAAAAAATGCTGGAAATGCAGAAAGCGATGCATGACATTACGGAGAAGTCCAAAGAAATCAGTAAGATTATCAAGACCATTGATGACATTGCCTTCCAGACCAATATTCTGTCCTTGAATGCGGCAATTGAGGCGGCACGTGCCGGCGCAGCCGGAAAGGGCTTTGCCGTTGTAGCCGATGAGGTAGGGAACCTTGCCCAGAAGTCCGCAAAAGCGGCGCAGAATACGGGAAATCTGATAGAAGAAACGATTGAAGCGGTGCAGAAAGGGGCAAAGATTACGGAAGAGACCGCAAGCTCCCTACAGTCCGTATCAACGAATACCGATCAGGTCAATGCTTTGATTGAGAAGATTTCGAAGTCTTCCGAGAAAGAATCGGAAGGGGTGCAGTCTTTAAGCCAGGGCTTACAGCAGATTTCTTCCGTTGTACAGGCAACTTCCGCGACGGCGGAAGAGTCTGCGGCGGCATCGGAAGAGCTTTCCGGACAGGCGAATATCATGAATAGCCTGGTAGAGCGTTTCTGCTTAAAGAAATAAAAAGAAAAAAAGAAAAGCAATAAAAGCAACAAAAGAAATAAAAGAAAAAGAAGTCTGCACGAAGAGAGATTCCCTTCTTACAGGCTTCTTTTTTATGTACCATGCGTACTTTCCGTGACGCGTTCTATTGTTTTATACGCGAATCCGCTCTTTTGCGCTATAAGGTGCCGGCGCCTTATTTTCCGGGATCCACCATGGAGATAATATTCATATCCTTATCGAAGGTAACCTCGACGGGGATGCCGATTTCGATTCCCTGGGAGAGTCCGGAAATATCCGTTTTATCGGTTTTGTTCAGTTCGTAGTCTTTCCCGTCTTTTCCCTTTATGCTTACCGTATTCATGGCGGCATCCGTGATGGTTCCGCTGATTACGGTGAGATCCTTTCGCTCTTTTCCGCCGGATTCCTTCCCCTTTGCAGTGCTTTCCGTCGCTTTTTCACTTTCTTTCTCTTTGTTTGCACTCTTCGTGCTTTCTTTCTCCCCGTCCTCACCGACCTTTACCTCAGTCGTGCTTTCCGTATTTTTCTTTGTTTCTGTCGTATTCTTCTTCCCGCAGGCGAGAAGAGCGAGTGCGACGAACGCCAGGATAAGTATCTTTTTCTTCATTTACGGCTCCTTTCCAAACTGCTTTTCCGATTGTTCTACACTATCTCTCGTGCTTTCCGCCGTCTTCCCGAATCTTTTCTTCCGCGGCATTCAGATTCTTGGAAACCGTGAGTTCCTGATTGTCTATATGCTCCTTCATCAAAGCTTTCGCACGGATGATATCGCGGATGCGGATGGCTTCGAGAATCTTTTCGTGTTCGCTAATCAATGTTCCGCGCTGTGCCTCATCTTTGATATATTCCAAACGATAGCGGTACATCTGTTCCCGAAGATTGTTAATCATCTGAATCAGTCGTTTGTTTCCCGTCGCGTTGTAAATGATGTCGTGATAGGCCTCATCCGCTTCGGCAATATCCATCTCCGTTCCCTTTTCCACAACGGATTTAAAGTGATTTTCCGCTTCCCGAAGGGCTCGAAGCTGTTCCTCGGTGATGCGCTGACAGGCAAGGTCGGTAGCCAGTTCTTCCAGGGCACCCCGGACTTCCAGAACGTCCTGTAGAGACTTATGGGAAATCTTTGCGACTTCCGCACCTCTTCTGGGAATCATCAGCACAAGACCCTCCAGTTCCAGTTTTCGAATCGCTTCTCGAATCGGTGTACGGGAAACCCCGAGCTTTTCCGCAAGCTGGATTTCCATAAGGCGTTCTCCAGGTTTTAATTCTCCTTTTAGAATCGCCTGCCGCAGTGTATTAAAGACCAAATCCCTGAGCGGGAGATATTCGTTCATGTTGATGGTGAAATCACTACTCATACAAACCTCCTTTGTCTTTGTGTTTGAATGGAATGCTGGAAAGGAAAGCTTTCCGCTTTTTATGAACAAGAACCCTCTTACTGTACGGGGAAAGAGAGTTGCACGTTCTCCAGAAGAGGAGAGAGCGTACTGCTCTTTAATTCCTCTATAAGACCCTCTGCTTTATGCTGCTCTTCTTTCGGGAAAATAGAAAAAACGGTGGGACCCGATCCGCTCATTAAGGAAAGGAGAGCTCCTTTTTCCAGAAAGAAGTCCTTGATGCGCTGAATCTCCGGCTGCATCGGAATGCTCACGGCTTCCAGAACATTTCCTCCATAAGAGCAAATCTCTTTTAAATCGCCTGTGTCCAGTGCGTGAAGAATACTCTCTACATCAGGGTGGGAAAGCGTGCTACCGTCTTTCCTATCCAGCTCTTCGTAGATTACTTTAGTGGAAAGAGAAAAACGGGGCTTTACAAGAATCATACAGCAGGGCGGAAGAGAAGGCAGTTTCGTGAGTTTCTCTCCAATTCCTTCTGCGAGGTATGTTCCCCGGTGGAGGCAAAACGGAATATCCGCTCCAAGCTGCACCGCCCGTTTCTCCAGTTCCTTTTCCTTTAAAGAAAGGGAGAAGAGAAGGTTAAGGCCCGTTAGGACAGCGGCAGCATCCGTAGATCCCCCCGCCATGCCGGCAGATACCGGAAGCCGCTTATGGAGTTCCATGTAGAGACCGCCCTCGAGGGAAAACTCCCGAAACAGAAGTTCTGCGGCTTTCACCATAAGATTTCGTCGATCGGTCGGAAGGGAAGAATCCGTACAGCGTAAGCGAATTCCGACCTGCTTTTCTCTTCGTAAGAGTACGGTATCGGAGAGCCCGACGCTCTGCATGATCATCCGTACATCATGATAGCCGTTACTGCGTTTTGTAAGGACGTCCAGGGCAAGATTGATTTTTCCGTGAGCCTGTAATTCGATCTCTTCCATAAACTTTCTTTACGCCGCCTCTCTAGAATCCGCTGTCTTCGCTTTCTGTATCTCTGCTTTATATTGTATACAAAGACCATGTCATTTTACTGAAAAAATTGCATTTATGCAAGTACAGTAAAATTTTGAAGGAATGGAAAAAGGGAGAAAACGATAAAAAAAGATGTTACACGGGAAATGTGCAACATCTTTTTTATCTCTCTTAACGAGTATCGTTCGTGTAGTGCGCGATATCTCGTTTATCGATTGCTTTTCTTTTTGCGCTTCTCTAAGAGAAGAGTAGTACAGAAGCCGAGTCCTGCCATGGTGAAGAGCAGGAAGTGCAGAGGAGCGGAACTTGTGTCTTCGGTCTTCGTCTTTCCGCGCTTTGCACCAAGAACTTCTCCGGACGGATTCTTTGCGGCCCGATTACGGTCTGCACCGAGTACGGCACCCTCTTCCGTTGTTTCTTCTACCGGACTACTCTGAGCGGTCGTCTCCCGGTTTGCCGGAAGAACTTCACCCGGTTTTTTCGGCGGGGTATTCGGCTGGCTGGGAACGCGAGGCTGACTTCCGCCACCACCGGAATTCGGCGTATTCTTTGTGTTAATGAAGACGTTCGTGTAACCGGTGCTGCCGTCGTTTTCTGTGCTTGCCGTGTATCCGGGAACGGAATCTTCCGTTAAGGTATAGCGGATTTCTTTTCCGTTCTGATCGTACTTCGGCATATCGAACTGGTGCTGCCAACCGTTGTCTTTACTTAAAGTATAGGTAGAAACTTTCTCTCCGTTTGCGAAAAGCTGAACGTTTAAGGTAGAAGGATGTGTACCGTTTCCTCTCCAGATCTTCGTTACAGGGATAACCACTCTTCCGCCGTTGTAGTTACTGATAGTGAAGCCGTAGTCCGCTGTACCGGAGATAGCGGGGTTGAAGCCGGAAATCTCATCTTCCGCAACACTATATTGAATCGGGTTTCCGTTTGCATCCTTTGTCGGAAGGTTGGAGAAAGAAGCTTTCCAACCGTTTGCGGCGGATAATTCTACCTTTAAGTTCTCATCCTTTACGCCGTTCTTTAAAACGGATACGGATACTTTCTCCGGCTTCGTAGCAGCGAGATTCGGATCCAGCACCCACTCCTTCTTCACGGAAATGTTTCTAAACTTCGGCGTATCTTTCTTGTTGATGACTTCCTTGGAAACCGTTGCATTGTTGGCAACGGAAGCCGCAATCTCCGCCGAGGAAATAGAAATCGGTGTAGAGTCGAGTTCATATCCTTCCGGTGCCTGTACTTCCGTCAGAGTATAGTCGGATTTCAGTAAATTAGTGAAGTCTGCGATACCGTTTTCATCGGATACGGCAGTCTTTGTGTATCCATTTTTCGTATTTTTCAGTTCAAATTTTGCGCCCTGTAAAACTTCTCCGTCATCGCCTTTTTTGTGAACTTGGATTTTGAAGCCGGTTCCGCTTAAAGAGCCGCCTGCTTCCTGAACACGGAATTTTCTTTCCTGCTCTTTTTCTTCGACATTGACGCCGGTGAGTTTTGCTTTATTGTAGTATTCTGTACCGTTCACCGCAGCTTCATTGATTTCTACATAGTAGCTGATGATGTAGCCGTCGGTTAGATCCATGTGTCCGATGTTGAAGGTGAAGCTTCTTCCGTCCGCGCTGTAGTTCGGAACGAAATTGAGGGCTTCCGATGCCTTCGTCTCATCGTTCGTGTTTCGAAGACTCCAGTTCTTTCCGCGGTTAGGTTCTTCGTCTGTTGCCGCATTGACCCATACGCCGTTCACTTCTTCTCCGGAACGCCACTTTCCCTTTCTTGCGACAGGGGCATAGTCATTTGCTACTGCCTGGGATACGGAAAGGTTGGTAAAGTGATTCTTTACATCGAAGTAGCTCAGTGCAGGACTTGCAAGAGTATCGGTAAAGACTACGTTTTCTAAACTGGTGGCGCCTGCCGTCCTTTTGATGTTTCTGGCATCCATGGTAATGATGTAATGGATGAGAGTATGGGTATTTCCCTCACTGTCTACAACGTACTTCAGTTTTGGATCAGAGCTCTTCCAGAAGCTCTTTGCACTTTCTTTGGTAACGACTTCGTATTTGATGTCCTGAGAGAGTACGGTAACACCGTTCACCGCAATTTCCAGTTTGCTTTGCTTGCTTTCCTTCTGTACTTCGGTATTGACAGATACATTGAAAAATACAGAGCCGTCAGCGCCGCTATAGTTTTCCGCGTGCTCATTGAAAACGATTTTCATCACCCTTGTACCGGCGTCATAGATACCGGTTGCCAGGCTGACTCCGCCGTTTCCTTTGATATCGATAGTCGCATTGTCGGATTTCAACTCCTTCGGGAGCTGAATGGTGATATAGTCTCCGGAATGAATATTCTTATCCTTTACTGCGATAGTCGCTTTAAACTGCAACGACATGTAGTTTGGAATTACCGTCCCGTTTGTTATCGGCTGTCCATCCAAAAGCAGTTCCACATTCTTCAGACCACCCTGAATTTCCTTCGGTCCCGATGCGGATGTAGACGCTGCACTTGCACCGCCCTGTGTTCCTGCACCTCCCTGTGCAGAAAGAGTTGAGGAAGAAGCCGCTTCCGTACTTCCTGCTCCGCTTGTTACAATACTTGTCCCTGTGCTGCTACTCCCCTCAGCATGGGCAAAGGAAAAACCCTGCCACACCATAACGAGAGCAAGCAAGAGGGACAGAATCTGTCTCTTCGCTTTCATCATCTTCTTCTCCCTTATAAAATTTATGTTCATTTATTTATCGACACTTTACCATAAATTATACTTATTTCAAGGAAATAAATTCAAATTCTAAAAAAATCAGAGATGCAAAACGACTGATTTATGTTGTATATAAAATAAATTTTATTAAAAAATATCGGATTCGTTCAATAGATCTCAAAAACTTAAAATTTAATTAGAAAAACTGCTCAAGTTTGTCTTTTATAATCGTAATAAAATCATAAGATATAAAAAATTTTAGGTCAAATTCGTTTTTGGAATCATTTTTAAGAAAATAATCCTTATGATTTCCTTGCGATTCCCCTTTCGTAAAGCTTTGCTTTAGAAAGAAAATAGAGAAAATACCTCTTTCAATACAGGATTAAAATCGTGTAGAACAGAGCCGTATAGTTTTTTCCTTCTTCAAATAAGAAGAAAGGAAATTTTCCGAGAAGAGGAGCAAAAAGAATGAAGAAAAAGGGAAAGCGCATTGCAGCGGTTCTTCTGCTTGCTTTCGTTTTATTTTTTGTTTGGAGAAGGATTTCCAAACCGAAAGAGGAGATAGAAAAGAAAACATTGCCCAGCGTGACCGTACTTACGCCGGAGAAAGAAAATCTTTCCGTGAAGACGGAGCTGCTCGGTACGATGACAGCAAGTGCGGAGTATCGTCTTGTATCGAAAATTTCTGGAGAAGTTCTTTCTATCTATAAAGAGAACGGAGATACGGTGAAGGCAGGGGAGAAGATTGCCCTCCTCGACAATCAGAAACAGATTGATGCCGCAAAGTACAGTCTGGAACAGGCGAAGGCGCAGGAACAGGCGGCAGTGGAAAGCAGGAACAGGCTTGCCGCTCTTCGTGATGCGGGAGACGTATCCCAGCAGGAGTTTGAAACGGTGGATGCACAGGCGAAGGCAAGCAGTGCGCAGGTGAAAGCCGCCAAATTGAACTATGATACCCAGGTGGAGTTTGCAAACGTCGTATCGCCTACGGACGGGGTTCTACAAAACAGTATTCTTCTGCAAGGCGCCTTTGTGCCGCAGGGAACACAGCTTCTTTCCGTCATCGGAGACGGTGCGGAGCAGGTCGTTTTTTCCGTAACGGATGAACTCATGAAAAACTTACAGCCGGGGCAGGAAATCACGGTGGAAAAAGGAGAGCAGAGCTATGGCGGCAGTATCACCGAGATTTCTTCCGTCATCGTGCCGGAAACAGGACTTTTTCCGGTGAAAGCAAGAGTGGAGAATGTGCATTTTCCGGAAGGAACGAAAGTGAAGCTGAGCCTCGTCAAGGAGAGCCGTTCCATGGTGATGACTATTCCTTTAAACGTGATTTACTATGAAAAAGAAGAGCCTTTTGTTTATGTTCTCGAGAAAGGAAAAGGAAAAGAAGGGGTTCTCCGTAAGAGGAGTATTTCTCTCGGCCTGGTGGGAGAGGAGAAGGCGGAAGTCGTATCCGGATTGAAAGAAGGCGAAGAGGTTATCTCTTCCTGGAACAATGAGATGTATGACGGTGCGAAAGTGCGCGTGGAGAAAGGATAGAACATGGTTTATTTAAGTAAGTTAGTTCTTCGTAGACCGGTTTCCACCTTTCTCGCGATGCTTTCCCTGGTTTTTTTCGGCTTTATCGCGTTCACGACGATGAAGATGGAACTCCTTCCGGATATGAACTTTCCTTATATGATTGTGGCGACCACCTATCCGGGCGTAGCGCCGGAAGATGTGGACGAACTGATTTCGAAACCGATTGAGGAAGAGGTTTCCGTGCTTCCGAATGTGCAGGAAGTACAGTCCCGTTCGATGGAAAATGTTTCTATGGTTGTGGTTCGCTACCAGTACGGAACGAATATGGATCGGGCGTATGATAAGTTAAAAAAGAAATTGGAAGGCTTGAAGTCGACCCTTCCGGAGCAGGCGGAAGAGCCGACCTATATGGAGTTTGACTTGAATTCTCAGCCGGGAATGGTTCTTGCCGTTTCGGATAAAACCAAGCCGAATCTCTATAATTATGTAAAAAATGCGATTGAACCGGAGATGGAGAAACTGACTTCGGTAGCGTCCGTCAGTCTTTCCGGCGGACAGGCGCAGTATGTTCGTGTGGAACTGTCGGAGGAAAAACTTCTCCAGTACCATCTGAATATGGACAGCATCATCAACATGATCAAGGCTTCGGACTTCACCTATCCGGCAGGCAGTACTTCTTACGGGGAACAGAAACTCTCCCTCTCCGTTTCGGAAGAGTACAGTACCGTGCAGGCTCTTCGGAAACTGCCCATTCTTACCGGAACTGGAAACACCCTGTATCTGGAAGATCTTGCTACGGTGCGTCCCGCCCTGGAAGAGAAGAACAGTATCGGGCGATACAACGGAGAGGACACGGTGAGTCTCAGCTTAAAGAAAACACAGGCCGGGTCCGACATCGGGATGAGCAAGGATGTGAAGCGTGTTCTTTCCGAACTGGAAAAGAAGAATCCCAATTTGTCCGTGCATATCGTGCAGGACAATGCGGACAGCATTCGCTCTTCCCTTTCCAGTGTTTTCCAAACGATGATTATGGCGGTCGTGATTTCCATGGCCATTATTTTCTTCTTCTTCGGAGACTGGAAAGCTTCCCTGATTGTCGGATCTTCCATCCCGATTGCGATACTCGGGGCGGTCGTGTTTATGTACTCCCGAGGATATAGTATGAATATGCTTACCTTGTCTGCACTGGTGCTTGGCGTGGGAATGATGGTGGACAATTCCATTGTTGTACTGGAAGCCTCTTTCCGTGCCATGGAGGAATTAAAAGAAGAAGGCAGCAGTCGTAAAGAAGCGGCTATTCGGGCAGTTAAGGTGGTGGGGGATTCCGTATTCGGTTCAACTTTGACCACCTGCGTCGTTTTCTTGCCGCTGGGCTTTTTGAAGGGGATTTCGGGACAGTATTTTAAACCGCTCGGCTTCACCATCGTCTTCTGTATGGTGGCGTCTCTCCTTTCCGCAGTGACGATTGTTCCCCTTTGCTTCACCCTCTATAAACCGAAGGAAAAGGATAAAGCGCTAGCCTATAGGGCGGTACGGGTCTTACAGGACGGCTACAGGCATACGGTTACCCGTTTTTTAAAACATAAGAAGGCGGTAGCGCTTACGACAGCCTTGATTCTTCTCCTTTCCCTTTTTCTCTCTACACAGATTCGTTCCGAATTGATGCCGGATATCGATAGTGGCATGGTGCAAATTTCGGTTACACAGAAGCCGGGACTGAATTATAAAAAGAGAGAGGAAACGATTCGAGAGATTGAGAAAATGGTAGCGAAGGATCCGGATGTGGATCGCTATACCACGACTTCCGGAGGAGGAGAGGGCTTTAGCGCATTGTACGGGAGCGACGGTAGCTCGGAAGTTACCGCTTATTTGAAGAAAAAACGCGCCGTGTCGACCAAGGAAAAGGCGCGGACGTGGGAAAGAGTCCTGGAAAAGCGACCGAATGAAGTGATTTCCGTGGAATCGGTGAGCGACGCCAGCTTCGGTGCGAACAGTGACGACGTCAAAGCAACGGAAGGCTACCAGGTCATTCTCGAAGGACCGAATCTGAAGAATTTACAAGAGACGAGTCGCGCCCTTGTTTCCGCTATGCAGAAGATGGACAGTCTTACCGGGATTCATTCCAGTTTGGAAAATGCGGCACCGCTCATCCGGATTAAAGTCGATCCGATTAAGGCGGCTGCCGAAGGACTTAGCCCGATTACGGTAGGGCAGACTCTCAATACGATGCTCTCCGGCAAGGCGGTGATGAAAATGGATTTGGACGGAGAGAAAGCGGATGTTCGGGTGGAATTTCCGAAAAACAGCTATCAGAGTCTGGAACAGGTGAAAAATATCCGTTTGTCCACAGCAAGAGGAACGGAGATTCCGCTCTATTCCATCGCTACGGTTTCTTTCACAGATTCTCCGCAGATGATTGTGCGGGAGAGAAAAAAATATCAGTTGACCATAAAAGCAAGTTATACGGATAAGGCGAGTCGGAACAGCAAGACAGAGGTGGATGAACTGGTAAAGAAACACTTGGACTCGGACATACAAATTGCGGAAGGCCTTCGCGCCCAGAATATGCGGGAAGAGTTTACCGATTTGTTCCGTGCCATTGCGATTGCCATTTTCCTCGTCTTTGTTGTTATGGCGGCACAGTTCGAGTCTCTGCGCTTCAGCTTCATGGTTATGACCACCGTTCCCTTCTCGATGATCGGATCTTTCGGTCTTCTCTGGCTCTTTGATGCGACGATTTCGATGACTTCACTCCTCGGCTTTCTGATGCTTGTCGGGACGGTGGTAAACAACGGCATTCTCTATGTGGATACAGTGAATCAGTATCGGGAAGAAATGTCTCTGGAAAGAGCAATCGTGGAAGCCGGCGCGACGAGACTGCGCCCTATTCTCATGACGACGCTTACGACGGTACTTTCCATGGTACCGATGGCGATGGCGATTGGGGAGAACGGTGCGCTGATGCAGGGACTTGCGCTGGTCGATGTCGGCGGGCTCACCGCCTCTACCGTTCTTGCCCTTTTCCTTCTTCCGGTGTATTACAGGGCGCTCTATGGCAAGAAGCATTGAATCTTCATAATATTGCTATAAAAATGTAAAAGTGCGAAGAGAAGGATGTGCTATAGTAAGTACGATTAAGATAGAGAATTTTGTAAGCAAAGCGTTTATTTTCTGTGTTTTTGCAATCTGCATAAACGGAATTACTTGATATTGGAGGAGAAAATGAAGAAGAAAGGTCTTATCATACCGATTTCCTGCATGGTGGCGGGTTTATCCCTGCTTCCGGTGTATGCAAGAGGACGCTATGGTTTTTCGGACAATGTAGACACTGCGCCGAAGCAGACTTCTTATGAAAGGGAGAGAACGGCGGAGAATTGGGCGACACTTCGGGACAATACGATTTCCTGGGAGGAAATTCCCGATTTGGTTCATGAGTACAATCCTACGGTTTCTTCGCTCTGGATTCAGTTCCGGGACAGTGCGCGGAGAGGGGTGTATCATGTCGACGTGGAAGAGGCAAGGCAGGCTGTAGAAGATGCCTATGAAAAGGCACTCTCCGCAGCAAATGGGAATGCTGTGGCGGAAGCGCTTGCAGAGATGCAGTATCAAAGTAACAGCAGCAATTTTTCGGCGGACCAGGTCGCGGGAAGCAGTGATGAGACCGTTGCCAAGCTTTCTGTTATGGAGACGGAGAAGAATACGGTCGAAACCGTGAAGAAATCTTTTATCAGCCGGGAGACCAGCATTTTACAGCAGCAGATTGATGCTTTAAACCTGGAGGACAATAAGAGAGATCTGGAAAGCACGGAGAAGAAGAAGGCAGTCGGGCAGGCGACAGAGATGGACGTTTTGACGGCAAAGGCGCAGGTTGATGCAGGGGAACTGACTTTAAAGGGAGACGAAAGTACGATTCGAAAGACCGCGGAGCTCCTGCAAGTGAGCCTCGGCTGGAAAGCGGACGCCAGTCCCGTGTTCCCGGAGATTCCGAGCGTGGAGGAGAGCGCTGTGCAGCAGATTTCCCTCGCGGAAGACAGCAAGAAAGCGCTGGAGAATAACTTCAGTTTGCAAATGAATACGCGGAAGCGGGATTTGTCCACGGGAGATGCGAACCGGGAGGACCTCGAGAACAAGATAAAGAATCAAAAGGAGAAGATTCAGTCGGATATGCTTTCTCGCTATCAGTCCTTGAAACAGGCCATGGATGCCAAGAAACAGGCGGTTTCTGCCGAGGCAAATGCGAAAGCGGCGTATGAAAAGGCGGAGCGGAGTTTGAAACTCGGTTCCGTCAGCGTGAAGGCGAGAGATAAGGCGAAGACCGCCTCTGACGTCGCCGTGTTACAGAAGAGGCAGGCGGAACTGAAGCTTACGGAAGAATACCTCGATTATCAGGCAGGGGTGGCCGGACTTGCTACGGCAGAGTAAGAGGGAAGAAGAGTAGAACGGAGAAGAAAAGGAAAGAGTGGAGAAGAGAAACGAAATGAGAGAGGAGTGGAGAAGAGGAAAGAGAGGATGGAGGAAAGGAGAGAAGTTCTCTACAGGAAAGAGGACGGAAAGAGTGGGCGGCGGTCCGGCTCTTATGGCCATGTCCGCACTGCTTCTTCTTTGTCTTGGTTCTTTCCCGGCTTTTGCAGAAGAAAAGTGGAACGTAGAGGACAATATCGTCTCTTTCTATGAAGTGCCGGAACTTGTGAATCGCTACAGCAGTCTTGCGGAGACGGAACAATCCCTTCTTTCGGAGAGCACGAAGGGGATAAAGGGCGTGCGTGACGCCGTGAAAGACCAGAAAAAGGACATTGTGGACGGACTTTCGGAGAACATCGATGCGCTGAAAGAAGAGCGGGACAGCACGGAAGACAAAACGATGAAGGAAGCACTGACGAAGGAAATCGCTTCCCTCGAGAAGGTGAAAAACAGCAAAAAGATTCTTCCGGGCTTAAACGGGAGTCTTGCGGAGGCAAATAGCGCATTGACGGAGCTTTCCAAGACGGATAAGGAGATGCAGAAAGCGGAGAAGAAGGCGGAGAAGTCCGTTCGTTCCGGCTTTTTGACCGGAAAGGCGCTGCTTTCCGACGGAATGCAGAACCTGCTCTTTACCTATCAGAATACGGAGAATGGAAAGAAGCTTCTGGAGAAGCGCGTAGAGTTGATGCGAGGGAGCCTTAAGAAAGCGGAAGCGGAGAAGAATCTGGGTAAAGCGACGGAGAATGAGGTTAGTGCGGCGCGCATCGCTCTTCAAAGTGCCGAGGCGGATTTACAGAAGGCAAAGGACGGTTTGGACGGCATAAAGCGGAATATCGGCCTTGCTCTCGGGTGGCATATCGATACCTATCAGAATATGGTGATTGAGCCTACTCCGGATTTCCCGAGAGACTACTTAAGCGGGAGAAATTTTGAAACGGATTATCAGGCGGTGCTCGATCGGAACAGTGCCTACGGGAAGATTCTTCGGATGAAGGAGAAGAATATCACAGGCTGGACGGAGAAAAAGCAAAGCAAAGAAGAGAAGAAAGAGGAAATACGGGTTTCTCTGCAAGCTTTGTGGCAAAGTATAGAAGAGAAGAATCTGGCGCTGACCAAGGCGGAAACCGATTCCCGTCTCTCCGCTTTAAAGAGAGATAAAGCGACCCGGATGCAGGCTGAGGGACTCCTCGGCAGAGTAGAGAAAGAAGGGATGGAGATGGATGCACTCCAGTCCGAAAACACGTATGAGAGTGCAAGACTTGCTTACAACCAGGCTGTTTTCCAGTATGAAGAGGCAGTGGATAAAGGGATTTTAAGTCTGTCTTAGCGGGAGATTTCTTCACCTTATATAGTTTAAAAAAAGAGGCGGCAAAAAAGTAAAATCTTTATTTTTTATTGTCGTACGGCTTCGCTTAGGAGTAATCTGAGCCCGTGGGTACTTGCGAAAAACAAAGGAACTGCTGTTTTTCGCTTAGTATCCCCTACGTGGCGAGGTTAGCGGGAGCGTGCTCCTGAGCGAAGCCGTACGACATAAAGAAGGTTTGCTATTTTGTCGTCTCTTTTTTGCTCTATAGTAGGAAAATTCTATTCGTTTCGCATCATGCTGAACTGATCCATGGGATAGTTTTTCAGATTGTCGAGGACTTTTCTGGTGTCCGCTTCGCTAAGCAGGCTTTCTCTCGACTTCTTAATCTCGTTTTCCGCCTTATGTCTGGAAGGTCCGCCCACACAGCCGCCCTCACAAACCATTCCTTCGATGAAGTCCTCGGGAAGCTTCCCGGCTTTCAGAAGGGTCAGCGCCGTCACGCAGGCTTTTCCGCCGGAACAGGGACGGAGCTTGATATCCGTTGTGTCTTCGCCTCTTTCCCGCATACATTCCATTACGGCATTGGCTACACCGCCGGAGCTTGCGAAGCCTTTTCCCCAAAGCGAAGCTTCCTGATAGCGCTCCACTTCCGGCTCCAGCTTAACGCCTTTCGAACGGAGAAGAGAGGTGAATTCACCAAAGGAAAGAACGTAGTCGGCATTTCCGCGGATGCCCATCTCCTGCGATTCGGATTTTTTGGCCATGCAGGGGCCGATGAAGACGGTTACGCAGTCGGGATGAATTGCTTTCAGGTAGCGGGAAACCGCCGCCATGGGAGAGAGCGTCTCCGACATATTGTTGCGGTACTGCTCCGGGAAGTGCTTCTGTAAGAGGTGAAGGAAGGCAGGACAGCAGGAAGTGGTCATCTGCTTTCCTTCTTTTCTGGCTTCCGACCATTCAAGTGCTTCGTAAGCGGCGGTCATGTCTCCGCCCAAACCGACTTCCACCATATCCTTAAAGCCCAGTTTCTTTAAAGCGCTCCGTACCGAGCCCATCGAGATGTCTTTTCCGAACTGTCCTTCCGTTGCAGGGGCACACATCGCATAGACTTCCTTACCGGAGAGGATGGCTTGAATCACATCGAGGACCAGAGTTTTCGTGGAGATTGCACCGAAGGGGCAGGAATGCACGCACTGTCCGCAACGAATGCAGCGCTCGTCGTCGATGACGCAGAGTCCGTTTTCATCGTAATTGATAGCATTGACCGGACAGGGCTTTTTACAGGGACGGGTCAGGTGGGCAATGGCACTGTAGGGGCAGGCCTGTGCACACATTCCGCATTCCTTACACTTCATCGGATCAATGTGTGCTCTCTGGTCCGTCATCGTAATCGCGCCGAAATGACAGCTGTTCTGGCAGGCTTTTCCCAGGCAAAGTCGACAGTTGTCCGTTACGGAGTATGAGGAAATCGGACACTCTTCACAAGCAGGATCGATAACCTGTACGACATTGGTACTCGGACGTAAGGGATTTGCGCTTTCATTACAGGCCAGCCGAATTCTCCAACGCAGAATTTCACGCTCTTTATAAACACAGCAACGGAACTCCGCCTTCGGACCGGGGGAAAGTTCATGGATTAAGCGCTCTTTACTTTCTTCGTTAAGGTCATTCTGCCAGGCAAGCTTTGCAATGCCTTCGATGACTCTGTGTTTCATGGGAATAAATCCCTTATCATTTGTGACCATAGATTTTCTCCTTATAAAGACTCAAAAGGGTAAAGCGGAATTCCTCTCCCAAAGAATTTGCCTCCCATGCTCGCAGGTAGTATAACATGGGAAAGAAACAACAGTGTTCTTTTTCTGAAAATACTTATTTTGTAAAAAAACTTTGTCGAACTATTCTATAGAAACGATATGTTCTACATTTTACTTGTGAAAAATAGATAGAAATAGATTTGTTTTTGTGAATTAAGGAATGAGAGAGGGAGAGCTTATGTCGCTAATGGATATCATTTTCGGTGCGCCGCCGGAGGAAGAAGAAGTCAGAAATGAAGCGGGCGTCATCTTAAAACCGGTTCAGGTTCTGAATGCAAAAGGGGAGAAGATTGCCACCGTGACCGCCGGGGATATTCTTGAGATTGTTCAGGAAAAAGAGCTCGGACAGATTCGCCTTGTGCAGAAAAATGAGAAGGGAAATGAAATCAAGACGCTCATGACCTGCCCTTATGCACAAAATGCAGATGCGAGAAAAGAACTTACGGATATGATGACCGCCGTACAGAAAGACATCGAAAATGTCTACGAAACGGGAAAAGAGAGTATACGGATACCGGAGAGTAAGTACGAACTCTTCGTCTATATGCGGAGAAAACCGACTGTACCGATGGATATGGAGAAACTCAGCAGGGAGCTGTCTTCCGGAGAAGCGAGAGAGAATGTAAAACTTTTCCGTTCTTTTATGGAGAAGAATCCCCGGATCAATATCTATGCGGCAGTCTATTCTCTTGCGACCGATACGGCGTATCGCATTTTGAAGACGGAGTACCGTCAGTTCAGTAATATCCATTTTATTCAATTGGATAACAGTGACAGAAAACCGATTACCTGGGATCATGCCCAGATTAAGGATAGCTTGAAGGATACCCCGAATGTCTGCTCTATCGGAATCGGGATTCGCCACGGGGACAAGCCGCGCTATGCGATTGAACTGACCAATGAGGACATTTCTTCCGTGGTGAAAAAAGCGGCGCTTCTTTCCCACCATAACTTCAATATTCGGGAAGAGATGATTGATGCCCAGGCAGAGGGACACGCAAAAGGAATGTGGGACCTTGGCATAAAGAGAGGCAAGAGTGAAGACTTTATCCGGAAGACCGTGGAGGACCTGGCTCTGGAAGACGCCTGCTATCGTATACCGGAGAAGGCGGTAAAAGAAATCATTATGAAGGCGAAACAGCGCGGATTCAACGAGGGAGAAGAGATTGGTCTGATTCGTGTTCCCGTGTTGGATCGTACTTTACTGCTGAATCTTTTCAAGCAGGCGGATGACGGTTTCCTGGTGAAAGAAGAATCCGGCGGATACCAGTATTACAGGGATGCCACGGGAAAACTCGTGATTAAATACGGTTGGACCAAAGAAAAGTCCTGGTACATTGCTCCGATGGATAAGGAAGAAAAGGAGATTCGTGCCGAGGCGGCGCAAGTTATGCTGGAGGGAAAATATATTCGTGCCTTGCAGAAACTCCTGCGCGGAAATCGAAACCGCTCTGTTGCGGATTCCTTCGGCAGCTTAAAGGAATTTATTCAGTCCTATCAGCAGATGGGCATCGATATGGACGAGCAGATGGATATCATTGAGAGTGCAAGGGAGTCCTTTCCGGATGAAAATATCGAAGAGTTGCAGACCGTTATTCAGGAAGTTCTTTCTCCGCATTCTGTTTATGATAATTTCGGTTTTTGATCTGGAGAGAAGCTTGCAGATACCCTCCTTTTTTTGTAAAGTATGGGAACATTAGGAGGGGAAAATGAAGGACAGTATAAAAAAATCATTTCGGGAGTTGCTCTCGCGCTTGTGCTTTTGGTTTTGTTTATCGGCTATATTGTGACGGTGAAGGGAAGCGTACAAGAAAGTATATGGGCATTGGTGCCGCCTGTAGTGGCGATTGCCCTTGCTCTGATTACGAAGGAAGTGTACAGCTCCCTGTTTTTCGGCATTGTAACCGGTGCACTGCTTTTTTTCCGGCTATCAACCGGAGAAGACGATGCGGCATATCTTTACGGACGGCATCTTTGCCGTGCTTTCCCGCCCCGGGAATATAGGGATTCTCTGCTTTCTGGCCATCTTAGGTATGATGGTACAGCTTCTGAATAAGACGGGAGGCTCCCGTGTTTTCGGAAATTGGGCACAGGAACAGATTAAAACGAGGAAGGCGTCCATGTTTGCCACCATGCTTCTTGGCTGCCTGATTTTTATTGATGATTACTTTAATTGCCTTACGGTCGGTTCCGTAATGCTTCCCGTATCGGATAAAGCACGGGTCAGCAGAGCAAAACTTGCTCTGATTTTTCTCCAGGTGGATTTCGGACCGATGGCGGTGCATGAAAGAAATGCGGTGAAGGGAGATCTCTTCACTACACTGGAGCGTCCGTACGGGACGGAGGAGGGGAATAAGGGAAAGGAAGAAACTTTTCTGTGTAATCGGAATGCTTTATTCAGGAGGATTCTTCTCCGGTACCGATTTTGTGACCGCTTTTTCTCAATCGGATGCGCCGACCGGTCTCGTACTGGGGTCTTTTTCCGCTTTGCTCTGTACACTCGGGTATTATTTTATACAGCGTGCCATTTCTTTTACAGAAGCAATGGCGTGTTTACCGGAAGGCTTTAAGCAGATGGTACCCGCTATTCTGATTCTGATTTTTGCCTGGAGTCTGAAAGAAATGACCGACAGTCTCGGGGCGGCGGCCTATGTAAGTGCCGTGGTGGCAAAGAGCACCGGAGCCATGCTCGTTTTGCTTCCCGCCTTTGTTTTCTTGATTGCGGTAGGTCTATCTTTTGCTACGGGAACGTCCTGGGGGACGTTCGGTATTCTGATTCCGATTGTGGTGGGGATTTTCCAGAAAACGGATTATACGATGATGATTCTTGCCATGTCCGCCTGTATGTCGGGGGCTGTTTGCGGAGACCATTGTTCTCCGATATCGGATACGACGATCATGTCCTCAGCCGGGGCACAGTGTCTGCATCTGAACCATGTTACGACATAGCTTCCGTATGCCATGCTGGTGGCGAGCGTTTCCGTCCTTTGTTATGTGCTGGCGGGGATTCTGAAAAGTCCCTGGGTGCCTCTTATAGGAGGAGCGGTTCTGCTTTTTGTTCTCTTGATGGAAATCAAGCGGCGGCAGGCGGAAAGAGTGGGAAAGAACAGAAAAGTTTAGCTAGATAATTAAAACGCTTTAAGTAGTTTTCAAAACTGCTTAAAGCGTTTTTTAGTCTAGATGTCTTAAAAAAATATTCTCTTGCTTTTTATTATAAGAATTTGTATAGTCTTTTTGCTTATTTATTTAAATATTTTAAATTAATTAAGGGAAAGAGAGAATGAAGGGGGAAGAGAGATGGATTTTGACAGACTGAAAGAGATTATTGTGGATACACTGGCTTGTGATGAGAACAAGGTAACTTTGGACGCCGATTTGGAGAAGGATTTGGAAATTGATTCTCTTTCTTTGGTGGAACTGCACATGGCACTGGAAGACGAACTTGCAGAAACCATTCCGGATGGAGAAATCGGAAAGTTGCATACGGTGCGGGATGTCCTGAACTATGTCAATGATTTAAAGAAATAAGAGGAATCAAAACCGCTTTCTTCCATAGAAGGAGGCGGTTTTATCTATAAGGAGAAAATCATGCCATCACCAATCAAAGCAGTTATAGACCTTGTGAAAGACAGGGAATTAAAACAGAAAGCGCTTTCCGATAAAGTCGGGAGTACGGCGCCAATCAAGATTTCTTCCGCTTTTATTGCCTGTAAGAAGTGTGGAAGAAGAGCGCTTCGTGCACGTTGGGAAGAGCATTTTTTTGTTTGCCCGCATTGCGGAAACTATGCGGCAATCGGAGCCTATTACCGTTTAAGTATGCTCTATGATGCAGGTACTTTTCAGGAACTGGACAAGGAGATCGAAGTAAGAGATCCGCTCTCTTTTCCGGAATACAAAGAGAAGGTTCTTACGCTGGAGAAGAAGACCGGACTCAAAGAGGCCGTTGTTTCCTCTAAGGGAAAGATAGGCGGAATGCCGGTTGTGGTGATTGTGATGGACAGCCGATTCCTGATGGGTTCCATGTCGGATTCTGTAGGAGAAAAGATTACCAGAGGCGTGGAAGAGGCGGATAGAGAACACTGCCCGCTGATTATTTTCTCCGCGTCGGGCGGTGCCAGAATGCAGGAAGGCATCTTCAGTTTGATGCAGATGGCAAAGACCGCAGCGGCAATTCAGCTCTTTTCCGAGCATGGCGGACTCTTTATCAGTTTCCTGACGCACCCGACAACCGGCGGGGTTACGGCGAGCTTTGCGACACTGGGAGACATCACCCTGGCAGAACCCGGTGCACTGATCGGTTTTGCAGGGCCGAGGGTGATTGAACAGACCATTAACAGTAAGCTTCCCAAGGGATTCCAAAGGAGTGAATATCTCGAGCAGCACGGTTTTATCGATAAAATTGTGGGGCGTAAAGAGATGCGGGATACACTGATTCAGCTGTTGTCCCTGCATGAGGACTAAGGAGGAAAAATGATTCGAGAGCTCTTAGAAAAAACGGAAGTACTGGATACACGCATTGCCGTGCTTTTGGAGGAAGGAAAGAAGGAAGAGGCGGAGAAGCTTCTAAAGGAGAAGAAGGACCTCTTAAGCACGGCAGAGAAGCCGGAACCGGGAGATCGCGTTTTTCTGGCGAGACATCCGAGACGACCGCACATGGAGGATTTTGTTTCTCATCTCTTTAGTGATTTCTTCGAACAAAAAGGGGATCATCTCTATGACGAGGATCACTCCATCTATGGAGGAATTGCCCGCTTTCACGGAAAGCCGGTAACGCTCATCGGGCACAGGAAGGGGAGAAACATGGAGGAGAACCTCTTCTGTAACTTCGGGATGCCCTGCCCGGAGGGGTACAGAAAAGCCATGCGCATCATGGCGCAGGCGGAGAAATTTCATCGCCCGATTATTACCTTTATTGATACGCCGGGGGCATATCCCGGACTGGAAGCGGAGGAGCATGGACAGGGCGAAGCCATTGCGAAGAATCTCGCCTTTATGAGCAGTCTCCACGTTCCGGTTATTGCCGTTGTGACGGGAGAGGGAAGTTCCGGCGGAGCGCTGGCTATCGGTGTTTCCAACCGGATTCTGATGCTGGAAAATGCAATCTACTCCGTTCTCAGTCCGGAAGGCTTTGCCACGATTCTTTGGAAGGACAGCAGCAGAGCGGATGAAGCGGCAAAGGTCATGAAGCTTACCGCAGAAGACCTGAAAGAAGCCGGAGTCTGTGATGAAATCATTCCGGAGACGGCGGGCGGCGCGCAGGAGGATCCGGAGGCTCTCTATCGGAGTATGGATGCCGCATTGGAAAAAACATTACAGTTTTATTCTGCGATGCCGGGAGAGGAGATTCGAAAAGACCGCCTGGCGAAGTATAGAAGTATTTAGAGGGAGTGTATGGAAGGGAGGCAGATGAGCGGATTAAAGATCATCGGACTCGGCAGAGCTTTACCGAAGAAGAAAGTGCACAATGATGATTTGGCACAGATGATGGAGACAAGCGACGAGTGGATTTTTACCCGAACCGGGATCCATGAGAGACGGTTCTGCGAGAAGGACGAGAGTGCAACGACGCTTGCCATCCGGGCGGCAAAGGAAGCTTGTCAAAATGCGGGAATCAGGGGAGACGAGCTTGGTGCAATCGTGGTCGCCTCGATGTCTTCCGACTTCGCAACCCCCAGTATGGCCTGCCTTGTTGCGGCAAGCCTGTCTGCGGAAGAGGACTGTGTCAGTCTGGACATCAGTGCCGCTTGTTCCGGTTTTGTCTATGGACTGGAAGTGGCGAGGGGATTGCTTTCCGCGTCCTTAAAGAAAAAGGCTCTGGTCATCGGAACAGAGCAGTTATCCCGCCTTTTAAAGATGGAGGATCGGACGACGGCAGTACTCTTCGGTGACGGGGCGGGAGCCTGTGTTGTAGAGGAAAGCACAAGCCTTTATGCCGCTTTCTTAGGCTCACGCGGAGATTTTTCCATTGTGGCACCCGGCATCTATACCGGAGTCTTTGACGGATTTTATGAAGACGGAAGCGAAGAGAAAGAAAAGCTCGGGCAGGGGGCAACGGCAGGAAAACATCAGAAAATTGACCATCTCCTGATGGACGGGAAAGAGGTATTTCTTTTTGCAATCGACATCATTCCGAAGTGTATTGAAGCGGTTCTGAAGAAGACGGGTGACCGCTTGGAGGACGTGGACTATGTCGTCTGCCACCAGGCGAATTCCCGCATTATCCGGAATGTCGTTCGGCACATGAAGGCGGATAAAGCGCAATTTTTTGAGGATATGGAGCACTTTGGAAATACATCGGGAGCGTCCATTCCGATGGCTTTAAAGGATATGGAAGAACAGGGAAAGTTACAGAATAAAGCGAAACTTCTTTTGGTGGGATTCGGCGCGGGTCTTACCTTCGGTAGTGTAGAGATTCTCTATGAGAGGCGGGAAAGTTAAATGCGATTGAATGAAATGCTGGGTATTCAATATCCGATTTTTCAGGGCGGTATGGCAAATATTGCGACGGGCGCTTTTGCTGCGGCGTGCTCCGAGGCAGGTGCTTTAGGACTCATCGGAACGGGAGGAATTCGGGAAGCGGAGGGGCTTCGGAAAGAGATTCATACCCTGAGAGAGAGAACGAGTAAGCCTTTCGGAGTCAATCTGATGCTCATGAATCCGGAAACGGAAAAGATGGTACAGATTTGTATAGAAGAGAAAGTTCCGGTGGTGACGACCGGAGCCGGAAATCCGGGAATCTATATGGAAGCCTTGAAAGAGGCGGGAATCAAAGTATTCCCGGTTGTAGCTGCTCCGATTCTCGCAGAGAGGATGGAAAAACTCGGGGCAGACGGCATCATCGTGGAAGGCACGGAGTCCGGCGGGCATGTCGGAGAGATGACGACGATGACATTGGTTCCGCAGACTGTGGACAGCGTAGATATTCCGGTCATAGCAGCAGGAGGCATTGCGGACAGAAGACAGCTGAAAGCCGTGTTCACTTTAGGAGCAATCGGCGCGCAGATCGGAACGATCTTACTTTCAGCGGAAGAGTGTCCGATTCATGAGAATTATAAAGAAGCCATTCTGAAAGCAAAGGGTTCGGATACGGTTGTTACCGGAAGAATCGCGGGAGTGCCGGTTCGGATTCTGAAAAATGCAATGAGCAGAGAGTACCTCCGTCTGGAGAAGGAAGGGGCGGAGAAAATGGAACTCGAAAAGTTTACGCTGGGTTCCCTTCGAAAAGCGGTTTTTGAGGGGGATACGAAGATGGGCTCTCTTATGGCAGGGCAAACCTGCGGCCAGGTGAAGCGGATTCGTCCGGTGAAAGAGATTCTGGCGGAGCTGTGTGAGGAATAAAAGGAAGGGGAAGTTTATGGGAAAACTTGCTTTTTTATATGCGGGACAGGGAAGTCAGGTGAAAGGAATGGGAATGGACCTTTATGAGGCCTTCCCGGCTTTTCGCGAACCGTATAATACGGCACGACTCCCTTTCGACCTGAAAGAACTGTCTTTTTATGATCCGGAGGGGAAGCTGAACAGGACACGTTACACACAGCCTGCTCTGGTGGCCTTTGCGGTGGGGATGACAAACCTTCTTAGAGAAAACAGGGTGCATCCGGACTTTGCACTCGGTCTTTCCCTGGGAGAGTATTCGGCATTGGAAGCGGCGGAAGTATTTTCCGGAAAAACGGCAGTGGAAATGGTGACCTTTCGGGGAGAAGCGATGGAGAAAGCGGCGGAAGGCATTGATTCTTCTATGGCAGCGATCCTGGGGCTCTCCGAAGCGGAACTCACCAAGGTTGTGGAAGAAGCCGGAGGAGAGGTCTATCTCTGCAATCTGAATTGTCCGGGACAGATCGTCCTTGGCGGAGAAAGAAGCGCTGTGGAGAGGGCTTCTAAGCTTTCTTCAGAGAAAGGAGCGAAGAAAGCCATTCCGTTGAACGTTTCGGGCCCCTTCCATACGCCTTTTATGAAAGCGGCGGGCAATGCTTTACAGGGATATTTTCAGCAAATTGCGTTTGCGAAGCCGAAGTGCCGGGTGCTGTTCAATTACCTTGGACGGGAAAGAACGGATTCCGACCCGTCCATTCCGGAACTCCTTGTGGAGCAGGTACAGAAGCCGGTTCGCATGGAGGAAAGTCTGTCCGCGCTCCTGGACAGCGGCGTGCGGGAATTTGTGGAAATCGGACCGGGAAAGACCTTATCCGGATTTTTAAAGAAAGTTGCGAAGGCAAAGGAAATCGAAGAGCTTACGGTGCACAGTTTGGAGAAGAAGGAAGACGTGGAGGCATTTTTGTCTTCCTTATAAGATTCATATAAGGAAAGAAGAAAGGGAGAATCTGTGGGAAGAGAAACTTGTTTCATCACGGGGGCGAGCGGCGGCATCGGGAAGGCCATTGCTCTGAAAATGGCGGAGGAAGGCTATAATCTGGTACTGCACTATGGAAGAGGAAAAGAGGCGGCAGAAGCCTTAAAAGCGGAGATAGAGAAAAGATATCCGGAAACGGAAGTGATCGCCCTTTCCGCCAATGTAGAAAAGGAAGAAGAAGTCGGAAAAGCGGTGGAAGACGCGATTGCCCGTTTTTCTTCTATCGAGGTTTTGGTGAATAATGCGGGGATTACGAGAGATAAGCTGCTTTTACAGATGGATTCTTCCGACTTTGATGCGGTGCTGATGACGAATTTAAGGAGTGTATTTCTTTTTTCAAAAGCCGTTTCCAGGTATATGCTGAAGAAGCGCTATGGCAGAATTGTTTCCATTTCCAGTGTGGTAGGCTTACACGGCAATGCTGGGCAGAGCAATTATGCAGCATCCAAGGCAGGGATTATCGGCTTTTCAAAGTCACTTGCGAAGGAACTGGCAGGTCGGTCTGTCACGGTCAACGCGATTTGTCCCGGCTTCATTCATACCAGAATGACGGAAGTTTTGCCGGAAAACGGGAAGGAAGCTCTTCTTGGAACGATTCCCATGAAGCGTTTCGGAGAAGGAGAGGATGTTGCGAATGCAGTCGCCTTTTTTGCAAAGCGGGAGTCCGGCTATATCACGGGGCAGGCACTTTCCGTGGACGGCGGTATGGGAATGTAGAGGGAAAAAATGGAAAAGAGACGAGTAGTAGTAAGCGGTTTGGGAACAGTGAACCCGACGGGGAATACAGTCAAGGAAAGCTGGGAGTCGATACGGGAGGGAAAGGTCGGTATCGCGGAGATTACGGCATTTGACAGCAGCGCGTTTTCGGTGCATTTTGCCGGAGAAGTCAAAGCGTTCCAACCCGAGTCCGTTTTTGAAAAAAGAGAGTTGAAGCACATGGCACGTTTTACCCAGTTCGCCATGCTTGCGGCGGAAGAGGCGGTACTGGACAGCGGTATCCGGGGAAGCCTTCCTAAAGAAGAAATCGGTGTGATTGTTTCCAGCGGGATTGGCGGATTAAAGACGATAGAGGAAGAGCATAGTAAGGCGCTATCCAAAGGATTTGAGAGAGTGAGCCCCTTCTTCATTCCGATGGCTATTTCCAATATGGCGGCAGCGGAAATTGCGATTCGCCACCATCTGAAAGGAATGTGTATCTGTCCGGTGACGGCCTGTGCCGGAGGTTCCAATGCTATCGGAGACGCTTTTCACCGTATTCGGGACGGATATGAGACGGCGATGGTTTGCGGCGGAACGGAAGCCGTGATTACCCCGCTCGGAATCGGCGGCTTTGCCTCAATGAAAGCGCTTTCTCCGGCGACAACGCTTTCCCGCGCTTCCATTCCTTTCGATAAAGAGCGTTCGGGATTTGTGATGGGCGAGGGAGCGGGAATCCTCGTTCTGGAAGAAAGAGAGCATGCCTTGAAGAGAGGGGCAAAGATCTATGCGGAAATTGTAGGCTACGGTGCGAACTGTGATGCCTACCATATTACCTCTCCTGCACCGAACGGGGTCGGAGGAGCACAGTGTATGGAACTTGCTTTAAAGGATGCCTCTCTTTCCGCATCGAAGATACAGTATATCAATGCGCATGGTACTTCCACCCATTTGAATGATCTCGGGGAGACGGAAGCAATTAAGGCGGTCTTTGGAAAGCGGGCATACGAGATTCCGGTTTCTTCCACGAAATCCATGACGGGGCATCTTCTCGGTGCAGCCGGCGCAGTGGAAGCCATCTTTTCCGTATTGAGTCTCCGGGAAGGTTTTATTCCGGGCACCATGAATTATCAGGTAAAAGATGAGAAACTGGACCTGGATTATGTACCGAACAAGGGAAGAGAAGCGGAGATGGAATATGCGCTTTCGAATTCTCTGGGATTTGGCGGGCATAATGCCTGTCTCATTTTTAAAAAGTAGTTTGCCGTCTTCATCCGGAATAGTTTATCCGAAAGAGCCGCGGGACAGCTTGCAGCAGGGAAAGGAATAGAGTATGGGAAAGCTAAATATAGAAGAGATTGAAGCGATTCTTCCGCACAGAGCACCGTTTCTTCTTCTGGACACGGTGGAAGAACTCGTGCCGGGGGA
>ERZ772960.168-NODE-168-length-63561-cov-5.519085_pt1 | contig 63561 bp, 50 predicted proteins | sample MGYA00580678_ERZ772960 | MGnify/ENA primary metagenome ERZ772960 (study PRJEB29015, sample SAMEA2737930) | human oral metagenome | biome: human oral; feature: human-associated habitat; material: dental | place: China | collected 2059 ...
CTACAAGAGCAATACAACGTTCCAATAAGGCACAAAATGGTGAAAGAGTGAAAGAGGATCGCGACTATCAACTCGTTAACTCATCCACTCGTCAACGGGTTAACTGGTCAACTGGTTAACGGGTTAACTCCTTAACTTGTCAACTTGTTCTCTTGTCAACTCAATCAACTCCGCCGCTCCCCTCTCTGCATGAAGAGAGGTTGAGGCGACGTTGGTTGTGTCTGCCGGGCAGAAATCGAAGCGACTCTTCACCGCATCAACTTCTATTGTCCGAAGCAACCAAGGAGGAAAGTTCTTTTTTCTTAACACATGTACAGCTCGTTAGAAAAGCGAACTGGGGAGCAAGCATTCGCCACAACGAGGTTAACAACACGCTTGCAATATTGCAAAAAACCGTTAAGAAAGCGAAAGACTGGGCGGAAAAGGCAACGGACAGCCGAAAAAAGAGAACATAAAAACAGGCAGATGCAGACAGTTTATAGAAGGCGAAACTCATCTGTTCTGCATATTCTGCATGAATATGCACCGCAAGAACAACACTCAAATCATGTCCTTAATAATGTTAACGCGCCGATATTTATGTCCAAGCAAGAGTAACAAATGTTAATAAAAACTAACCGAAAACATTACAAATACACCGCTCTCTCACGTGTTACAAAGGGATTGAAGGAACAGGTCACATGTTGTTAAGCATGTTAATCAATACTGAAAAAATAGCGAAACATGATGCCGTTAGATAAAAATTCGCTATATTTGCATCGTCTTTTGATAAACACCTATCATCAACCATGCAAAAATGGTTTAACAAGCGAATGTATATACCATTATTTATTCGCCCACGTTGTACCTAAAAAAAGTAAAATGAAACTGAAAAGAACAATTAAAACGATTGCTTTTACAGCATTTCTCTCAATGTGCGCCACACCAATGGCCGCGCAAGACCTACTCGCCAGACAAGCACCTGTAGACCGAAAGATGAAATCGGTAGACACCCTTGCCCTACAAAGCATCCTAAAAAGGGAGGCGGCCCAATCGCCGGCTGCAAACCTTTACGAGACGTGGGACAACACACACACGCACCACATAACGGCTTTGCCCGACTCGTTCCTCATCAACCTACGTCATTTCTGCATGCCAACACCCAGCCGAGTTGTAACAAGTAACTTCGGAAGTCGTTGGGGCCGCCAACATAAAGGCTTAGATATAAAGGTTTATATTGGCGACACCATACGCGCAGCATTCTCTGGCAAGGTGCGCATCGTGAAATACGAGGCTGCGGGATACGGAAAGTACATCGTAATTAGGCACCCCAACGGATTGGAAACCATATATGGACACCTTTCCAAACAATTGGTAACTGAAAACGAGGAAGTAAGGGCCGGCGAACCGATTGGACTTGGCGGAAACACGGGCCGAAGCACGGGTTCGCACTTGCACTTCGAAACACGACTGTGTGGTGTGGCACTTAACCCTGCACTCTTCTTTGATTTCAGGGCACAAGACGTGGTGGCCGACAACTATATGTTCCGCCGCTCCACCTACGAAATGGCATCGTCTGAGGCCACCAGGCTACGCGGCGTATCGGGAAATGGCGGATATAACCGCGAAGACGTGTACGGAAAGGTGGGCCGAGACAGGGACGACAACCCACAAACACCTCAATACAACGCTGCCGAAAAACTCTATCATAAGGTGGCATCGGGCGAAACACTGGCATCTATCGCCGAAAAGCGTGGCGTTAGCATAGACACCATCTGCCGTCTCAACCACATGCGCCGAAACGATAAGATTAGGCCAGGCCAAATATTACGCTATTCGTAAAGAAAGATAACACATTAGATTTAAGACACTATAAAAACGCAACAATGGCGGATAAGCAGCGATGTTTGTCCGCCATTGGCATTTCGGTCTCACCCACAGCCCCTCCCCAAGGGGAGAGGGGAGTAACATGTGTGGCTTATTTAACCGCTTAAACAACAGGAATGGTTTAAACCGAAATCGGCCATTACGAATTTTCAAAAGCAAAGTGTTAGCGAGATCTCCCTCTGATATTTGAAATACGACCTGCTAGTTAACCCTTTGCGCGCGTTCAGTTATTCCTTTTCCAAAATGAAAGCAGATTTTTCTAACAACCGATTTGGGTTAAAATGCCACATCACATTCATCTTCTCATCTCGCCTTTCTCCACCCTCTTTCATCTTTTGCCACCCCCATTAGTCCATCTGCTTATCTTTCGAAACACACCTTATTAATATAACGCTGCAACTGATGAACCAACATCCAGCTTGGCCCGTCCATCAGCAGGGCTAAGGCTTTTTCGTTTTCTTTCTTGTAAAATCACTAAGTTTACACTACCTTTGCATATAGAAACACAATCGCATCAATATGGCAAAACGTAACATCGCCGTCGTTTTGGCGGGCGGAGTGGGAAAAAGATTGGGCATGACCACACCCAAACAGTTCTTCAAAGTGGCTGGAAAGATGGTTATCGAACATACAGTTGACGTGTTCGAACGAAACGCGCACATCCACGAAATAGCCATCGTAAGCAATGCCATGCTCATTGCAGACATAGAAAACATCGTATTGAAAAACGGATGGACAAAGGTTAAGCGCATACTTAAAGGCGGAAACGAACGCTACGAGTCGAGCCTTTCGGCCATCAAAGCCTACGAAAACGAGCCGGTCAACCTTGTTTTCCACGATGCCGTGCGCCCATTGGTTAGCCAACGCATTCTGAACGATGTGGTGGACGCGCTGCAAAGCTACTCGGCCATCGACGTAGCCATGCCTTCTGCCGACACCATTATCGAGGTGGAGGGCGACTTTATCAGTCATATCCCCGACCGTTCGCGCCTTCGTCGCGGACAAACACCGCAAGCTTTCGCGCTCGAAGTCATCAAAGAGGCTTACGAAAAGGCACTGCTCGACCCCAACTTCAAGACCACCGACGACTGCGGAGTGGTGAAAAAATACCTGCCGCAAACGCCCATCTACGTTGTAGAAGGCGAAGAAAGCAACATGAAACTGACCTACAAGGAAGACACTTACATGCTAGACAAGCTTTTTCAGCTGCGCAACAACGAGGCCGAACGCATCGACCTAGCCCAAGTTTCGCTTGCGGGAAAGGTGGCCATCGTGTTTGGAGGAAGTTATGGCATCGGTGCAGACACGGCTAAGATGTTAGTTGAACGAGGGGCAAAGGTGCACTGTTTCTCGCGTAGCAGCAACGGCGTAGACGTTGGAAACAAAGAAGACGTGGAGCGCGCCTTTGCAGAGGTGGCCAAAGAAGAAGGACGAATAGACTACGTGGTGAACACGGCAGGATTGCTACAAAAAGAGCCTTTGGCCACGATGAACTACGCCGACATCGCTTATAGCGTGCAAACCAACTACATGGGAACGGTTAATGTGGCTCTCGCCGCCTATCCCTACCTCAAACAAAGCGATGGGCGTTTGGTGTTTTTCACCTCTTCATCATACACGCGCGGTCGTGCTTTTTACAGCATCTACTCATCTACCAAGGCCGCCATCGTTAACTTTGTGCAGGCCGTTGCACAAGAATGGGAGGCCGACGGCATTCGCATCAACTGCATCAACCCCGAAAGAACGAAGACCCCCATGCGCGTAAAGAACTTCGGCATCGAACCCGACGACACCCTACTGGCATCTGAAAAGGTGGCCGAGGCTACCTTGCGCACCCTGCTTTCGGACGATACGGGACTGGTGATAGACGTTAGGAGGGCGCACGATGACCGCTAACACGCCCCTCGAACGTTTCAAACAACGCCATCTTCGCGCCTGTCAGCTTAAACAACTGACCATACTCGAAGCCATACACGACATCTGCCAACGCCACACCATACCCTATTGGCTAGACGGCGGCACGCTGTTGGGCGCGGTAAGGCATGGCGGTTTCATCCCCTGGGACGACGATATAGACATCGCCATGCACAAGGCCGACCTGCAACGCTTTGTAGAAGTGGCGCAAAAGGAGTTGCCTAAGGGCCTTATTGTGCAGTCGCCACTGATAGACAAGCACCTCAAAGAGCCCATAACCAAGGTTCGCGACCTCAATTCGTTCTTCGTTGAACCAGGCGACGACTTCTCGTACCACTACGAAAAGGGCCTTTTTGTAGACATTTTTCCCTTTGTTGCATACCCCACCCTTTCGCGTAAGCTTGTTAAAAGGCTAACGCTGGGCATCTCGCGCAGCTATTCCATCCTGCACAAAGCCCACCATTACAGCCTCCGTTCGTTTGCCGAATTCTTTTGGTTCGGTGCAAAATACACCGTGTGCCGCTCCATTTGGGCCGTACTGTGCGCTCTAAACCGCAACCGCGACACTTATATCTCCAACATTCTACACAACAACGGTTACGGTATCATGCACCGCCAAGACAGCATTTTTCCCCTCACCGAAATCACTTTCGAAGGCAAACGTTTCATGGCCCCTCGCAACCCCGACGCCTACCTGCAAGATCTCTACCGCAACTACATGGACATTCCACCCGTAGAGAAACGCAAAATCCACGCCATTTTCGTGTTTGAAACGCTGGAAGAAGAGGGTGAAGAGGGGGTTGGAGAAGACGGGACGAGACTTTCTTAACAAGCCATTAGGCGCATATACATCATGTGTGTTTGCTAAATTGAGGGCTTAGACATCTTGAGATATGGATGCAAACAAGCACGACGAAATAACGTCAGCTTTTGAACAGATACGCGAATTGAAGGCCGAAAACGAAAGGCTTAAATCGCTTTTAGCAAAACATGGCATCACGCTTGAAGAAAACAAGTGCCCAGCAATCACCTTACAGCCTTATAATAAAACTGTTCCCAACTGCAAACTGTCATTAAAAGACAAGGTGTTGCTGTTCCAAAGCCTGTTTAAAGGCCGCAACGACGTGTTCGCCAAACGATGGCATAGCCTCACGGGAAAGGCAGGCTATCAGCCCGTATGCCAACGGGAATGGGACAGGCAATATTGCGACAAATGCAAATATCGCTGTGCCGACTGTCCCAACCGTCTTTTTGCACCTTTAACTTACGAACACCTATACAACCACCTTGCAGGGAAAGACGAACATGGCCGCGATGTTATCGGCCTTTATCCCATTTTGGAAGACAACACTTGCCATTTTCTTTGCGCCGACTTTGATGATAAAAGCTGCGAGCATGGCTATAAAAACGACGTGCTGGCATACGTGGGTGTGTGCAAAGAATGGGGCATACCATGTTATATAGAACGGTCGCGGTCGGGCAACGGAGCACATGTGTGGATTTTCTTCACGGCTGCCATCACCGCCGTTAAAGCCAGACAACTGGGCAATGCCATACTAGCAGAGGCGATGAACAAGGAAATGCGGTTATCGTTTAAGTCGTACGACCGCCTTTTCCCAAACCAAGACACGCTGCCCAAAGGCGGATTTGGCAACTTAGTGGCTTTACCATTGCAAGGGCTAGCACGAAGAAACGGCAATAGTGTTTTTGTAGACGATGCATTTAATGCCTATCCTGACCAATGGAAAATACTGTTGGAAGTGGTCAAGATGACTGAGAGTGCTGTTGACGAAATGCTGCAAGCACATAATTCCATTGAATTTAGCGAACTAACCAAGAGCAACGAGGCCACACCGTGGAACGCTCCAAGACCTGTTATGATAGGCTCATCAGACTTCCCTACGTCTGTTACACTGACCAAAGCCAACATGCTTTACATCCCACTTGAGGGCTTCTCACCAAAGGCCATCAACCTTTTTAAGCGCATTGCAGCCTTTCGCAACCCCGAGTTTTATGCCAAACAAGCCATGCGTTTGCCTACTTACGCCATTCCACGTATCATTTTCTGTTCCGAACTAACCCCTAATTACCTTGCCCTACCTCGCGGTTGTGAAGACGATGTACAACAGATACTACGGGATAACAACGTAAGCATCACAATTAACGACCACACTTGTCACGGCAGCAACATCAACGTGAGGTTCACGGGCATCCTTCGCGAAGAGCAACAAGAAGCCTTAAACCACATGCTGGCCCATGAAACAGGTACATTCTCGGCCACAACAGCCTTTGGAAAAACCGTTCTGGCCATAGCCATGATTGCCCAACGCAGCGTAAACACCTTGGTTTTGGTGCATCGCAGGTCGCTGCTCGACCAGTGGAAACGGCAGTTAGAAACGTTCCTTGCACCAATAAAGCCAGCACAGGACGACACGGGAACAGACAACAAGAACGAAAACAGGTTGCCTATCGGCCAACTTTACTCAGGCAAAGACTCTTTGAGAGGTGTTGTCGACATTGCCATGATACAGTCGTGTCTACACAATGGTGAGGCGAAAGTCTTCGTACAACACTACGGTATGATTATCGTAGACGAATGTCATCATGTTCCCGCCGTGAGTTTCGAACAGGTATTGCGGAACGTCAAAGCAAGATATGTTTACGGCTTAACCGCCACACCCATCCGCAAAGAGGGACATCAACCCATCATCTTCATGCAATGCGGTAAGATAAGGTACACGGTCGACGCCAAAAGCCAGATAGACAAACAAGAGTTTACACGCAGATTGATACCCCGTTTCACGTCTTACCGCACCTTTTCAGCCAATCTCTCCACCTATACGCAAATGATAGAGGCCATGTCGACCGACGAACAGAGAAACCGACTCATTGTGGAAGACGTGAAAACAGCATTATCTGAAGGTCGAACACCACTCGTACTGAGTAGCCTTACGGTGCATGTGCGACAGCTTGCACACTTACTTTCGCCATTTGCCACTCATGTGATAACCCTTATTGGTGCCGATTCTGCCAAGAACAAACGACTGGAGATGGAGCAATTAAAAACTATCAACCCAACCGATAGTCTTGTAATCGTGGCCACAGGTAAATATGTGGGCGAAGGTTTCGATTACCCCAGGCTCGACACCTTGTTTCTAACGCTCCCCATTTCGTGGAAAGGTAGTGTGGCGCAATATGCAGGTCGGTTACATCGCGACAGTGATGGCAAACACGAAGTATGTATATACGACTACGTAGACATTCGTATTCCGTTGTGCGAAAACATGTATCGCAAACGGTTAAGAGGTTATGCTGCCGTTGGTTACAGTCGCCCGAAAGGCAAAATCACAGAAGAACAAACGGCAAACGAACTGCTGTTCAATGTCACGACCTATCTCGCCCCATTCAAACGCGACTTGATTGCAGCGCAAAACAGTATTTTGGTGGCCTGTCCAAAACTAAGATGTAAACGTACGAACTGGCTAACGACCACCTTAAACGAGCTACAACGAAATGGGATAGAGGTTGCCCTACATACCAACAAGATGCACACCGATGGTGGGAAAGAGAATTGTCTCGGTATGGATACTTACGAACACGAACATTTATCAGTGCAATGCGCGATAATAGATCGCCGTATTGTTTGGTATGGTGATATCAATTTGTTTGGGCAAAGTGCTGTAGACTCAAGCATTATGCGTATATGCGACACACAAATTGCCAATCAGCTGTTAGATGCTGTGCTAGATACGGAGTGATTTGCACATACTCTCAATTCTATAATGAGAAAGTGTAAGGTGCGTGAAGCTAACGCTTATTATCATTTTCGTGACTTCACGAAAATGATAATAGAGCTAAAAAAGAAAGGCATAGATAGCAATTCTTCGTGACTTTTCCTTGCTATTGGCATCTTTTATCATCCCTTTATCCCCAAAAAATAACTAACTTTGCAATGGCGTTTCACCCCAACTTCAACCAGATATGCCTGCGCAAGACTTCAATCGCAAAATCATTCACATCGACATGGACGCCTTCTATGCCTCGGTGGAGCAACGCGACGACCCCTCGCTGCGTGGAAAACCCGTGGGCATTGGCAGCGAAGACAAGCGCGGGGTGTTGTGTACGGCCAGCTACGAGGCACGAAAGTATGGGGTGCATTCGGCCATGTCGGCCGTGCAGGCTAAGCGATTGTGTCCCGAACTGATATTCCTACCGCCCGATTTCAAGAAATACAAGCAGGTATCGCAGCAGGTTCACGAGATATTTCACCGCTATACCGACCTCGTTGAACCGCTATCCCTAGACGAGGCCTACCTAGATGTTACGCAAAACAAGCAAGGAATAGAACTGGCCGTCGACATCGCGCAACGCATACGACAGGAGATACGCAACGAATTGCACCTCACGGCCTCGGCAGGGGTGTCGTTCAACAAGTTCCTGGCTAAGGTGGCGTCCGACTTTCGCAAGCCCGATGGCATCACGGTGATACATCCCAGTCGTGCCATGCACTTCATCGACAACCTGCCCATCACCGATTTTTGGGGCGTGGGGCATAAAACAGCCGAGACGATGCACGCTATGGGCATCTTCAACGGTGCCGACTTGCGCCAACTTTCACGGCTCAGGCTGCGGCAAGTGTTCGGTAAGGCAGGCGAGACGTACTATAACTTCGCGCGTGCCATCGACCCCCGACCCGTTGAACCGCATTGGATAAGGAAGTCGGTGGGATGCGAACGCACCTTCAACGAAGACAGTTCCAACCCCACTGTGCTCTTAACCGAACTCTATCGCTTGGTGTTAGAGTTGGTGGAACGTTTGAAAAAGAACGACTTTAAGGGGCGAACGCTCACGCTAAAAGTGAAGTTTCACGACTTTACGCAGATTACGCGCAGCAGAACAGCCCCTCACGTACTTCGCCAAAAGGCCGATATTCTGCCCGTTGCAAAGGCTTTACTAAGCGAGGTTGACTACTCTAAACGACCTATAAGGCTGTTGGGTGTTCAGGTTTCTAACATGAACGACGAACCACATCGCCCACAATGGATACAACTGGAATTGCCGTTTAAGAAGGAGAGTTCTTTATGAGGAGTTAAGGAGTTCTTCTTGAGGAGTTATGGAGTTAAGGAGTTAAGTAGTTAAGCCAATAGTCTTGTTGCAGAGTAACTACAACTTAACTCCTCAAGAAACTCCACAACTCCTCAAAAAACTCCATAACTCCTCAAAAGACTCCATAACTCCTCACAAGAAATCACCCACTCAACTCACCATACATACGGCTTAACTCCTAACGAGCAAAGCGAGTGATAACTCCTTAACTCCTTAACTCCTCAAAAAAACTCCATAACTCCTCACAAGAAATCACCCACTCAACTCACCAAACATACGGCTTAACTCCTAACGAGCGAAGCGAGTGATAACTCCTTAACTCCATAACTCCTTAAAAAGAACTCCATAACTCCTCATTAAAAATGGACCCAACAAAAACATATCCCGTCCTCATGAAGGGCAAGAAAATAATGTACGTTCACGGCTTTGGCTCGTCGGGTCAGTCGGGAACAGTAACGCTCTTGCGTACACTTATGCCCACGGCCACCATCATCGCGCCCGACCTCCCTCTGCATCCTGCCGAGGCCTTGGCACTTCTTAGGCAAACGTGCGATGCCGAAAAGCCCGACCTCATCATCGGAACATCAATGGGCGGCATGTATGCCGAGTTGCTTAGGGGCACAGACCGCATCCTGATTAACCCCGCTTTCGAGATGGGCGACACGATGGTGAAACACAATATGGTGGGTAAACAGACCTTCCAAAACCCGCGAACAGACGGCATACAAGACTTTATTGTAACTAAGGCCTTGGTAAACGAGTACAAGGAGATTACCACATTGCTATTTAATGGCATCGACGAGGCTGAACAACAACGCGTAATAGGACTTTTCGGCGATGAAGATACGAGTGTTGACACCTTCGACCTCTTCGCCCAACACTACCCCACGGCCATACGCTTTCACGGAGGGCACCGACTAACCGACAAAATAGCGATGCACTATCTGGTGCCGCTGATACGCCAAATTGACGATAAGCAGACGGGCCGACAACGCCCTATCGTGTTCATCCACGCCAACACACTGGCCGACAGCTACCAAAAGCCGATGCCCAGCATGCACAAAGCCTACGAAATGCTCATCGAAAACTATGATGTTTACATACTTGCACCATCGCCAACAAACGCTCCCGAGCATTTAACGGCACAGCTGGCATGGGTGGAACAGTACCTCAATGCACCCGCATTCAACCGCGTAGTGTTCTGCAACAACGCCAATCTGCTCTATGGCGACTACCTTATCTCGCGCCACGAGCACCCCAACTTTCTTGGTTCGTCCATCCTTTTCGGCGGAAACGACCTCAAAACATGGGACGACGTCATCGTATTTTTCGACCGACTTGGCGGACAATAACCCCATTTACGCCTACCATTGTCACGCACCAACTAAGTTTTTACGCTCGTGTGTTAGCAATTTGTAACCGCAGAATGCTGCTTGTAGCCCCTATACAAGGCCTCTTGTACGCCCCCAAATGGGTTTCAACACACTTCGTTTCGCTTAGCCATAGGGGCAGCAGGCACACCCTTTGCCATGCCACCGATGGTACATACCTGCGCGACAACTGCGAGCTGAGCGCGTTTCTAGGGCCACATACACACAAAGAATGGCGTTGCGAGCAGCCAAAGGCATACTCGCAACGCCATTCTTTATGTTTTGTACTACATCTATGCAACGCAACAAGCACGTTGCCTAAGCCTCATCGTTAGGGGCGGTCGCCGGCTTTCGTTCCGAACGACGAAGGCTTTTCGCCCATCACAAATTCAAGTGTTCCACCTCGCATAATGTCCTTATAGTCGATATACGAACGGGTGTACGCCTTGCCATTAAGCTTAGCGCTCTGAATATAGATGTTCTTGGCACTGTTGTTTTTGGCCTCAATGGTAAACGTTTTGCCGCCACCAACGTTCACCACAGCCTTCTTAAACAGCGGCGAACCAAACACATACTTGCCGCCGGCAGGCTCAACCTGATACAATCCCATAGACGAAAGGATGTACCAAGCCGACATCTGCCCCACGTCTTCGTTGCCGCTAAGTCCGTCGATGCCGTCGGTGTAAAGCGTATTCATCACTTGTCGCAACTTAGGAGCAGCCTTCCAGGGCATGCCCACATAGTTGTACATATATATAATGTGGTGACTGGGTTCGTTGCCATGGGCATATTGACCGATAAGACCCGATATGTCGGGCGATGCATCGGCACCCATCTTACCTTCGAGAATAAAAAGTGAGTCGAGTTTAGCCACAAATGGTTTCTCGTCACCAAAGCATTGCACCAGTCCGTGTACGTCGTGAGGCACCAACCAAGCATATTGCCAAGCATTGCCCTCGGTGTAATCGTCTTGACGATGCACCGAATTGAAGGGGTCGAACGGCTCGCGGAACTTTCCTCCCGATGTCTTTCCGCGCATAAAACCCGTGTTTTTGTCGAAGTAATGGTCTTTATACGACTGGCTACGCTTTAAAAAGTACTTGTAATCTTCGGTCCTTCCCAGCTGTTTGGCAAGCTTGGCTATGCATGCATCGGCCAAGGCGTACTCCAATCCCTTAGCAACAGTTTCGTATTCGGGGTCGAGGTCGCAAGGCAGATAGCCGTATTTTTTGAGCAAACCCATTCCACGCTCATCGCGCATAGCCGATGCTTTGGCCGCCTCCAGCACCTTATTCTTGTCCACATCAAAGCCTTTCAGGGCAATGTCAATCAATACGGGGATGCCCGGATTGCCCACCATGCAATCGGTTTCGTTGCCCACGAGGTGCCAAACGGGCAGTTTGCCCTGCTGTTCGTAGATATGCAGCATGGTTTGTGCAATGTCGCGTTGCTTTTCGGGATGGATAATGGTCATCAACGGATGGGCAGCGCGATAGGTATCCCACAGCGAGAAGGTGGTGTAGTTTTTGAAATCGCCACGGTACACCTTACCGTCGGCTCCGCGATAGTCGCCGTTAACATCGTTGAACACCGAGGGGGCGAACATCGAATGATACATGGCCGTGTAGAAAGTGCGGCGAGCAGCATCGTCGTCGGTGGTGATAACAATCTTGTTCAGCTCCTTATTCCATGCCTCGTTGGCCTTAGCCACCGTGCCGCGGAAGTCCCAAGCGGGCAGTTCGGCAGCGATGTTGGCTCGCGCATTGTCTTCGCTCACGGGCGAAATTCCCACCTTCACCAGCAGCGGTTCGTCGTTATTGGGGGTTGAAAGCACGGCCAAGCTGTCGCCTTGGCTCGTAGCCATTGTAACAGGCCGCGAGAATTGGGCCACGAAATACACGCGTTGGTCTTTTGCCCAGCCCGTGGAATAGCGATAGCCCGACACTTCTGTGGGCGAGTTTTGCTTAAACGCGCTCTTCGTCATCTTGTCCCAACCGATGCCTTGCGCCAGGTCGAGCCTTACAAAAGCCGTTTGTGCATCTGTTGGATAGCTGTAACGGTGAAACGCAACGCGGGCAGTGGCGGTGAGATCTACCTTTACGCCCGACTTCAACATCACCGAATAATACCCCGGACGTGCGTGTTCGCCCTTGTGCGAGAACATCACATCGTGCTGCGTTGCATCGGTTGTGGGCAGCAAAGCGATGTCGCCCAGGTCGCCGATGCCCGTTCCGCTGAGGTGCATCTGGCCGAAACCGATGATAACCGAGTCGCTGTAATGGTAGCCCGAACACCAGTCCCAGCCGCGTTTATATTGCGTTGGCCCAACCTGCACCAGTCCGTAAGGCACGTTTGCGCCCAAAAACACGTGTCCGTGTCCGCCTGTACCGATGTAGGGGTCTACGTATTGGGTAAGGTTTTGCGCCCATGCGCCAATCCCAACCGTGAGAAAAGCCGCTAAGGCAAAGAGTTTTTTCATTGTCATGTCTGTTGTTTTATATTATTGTTTTGTTTTAGAGGAGTTGCGGCAGCCCGCCTTTTTCGGGGAGAAACAGATGCTGCCGATGTATCGTTATCAGCGATGTTTCTCCATGCCGAGCCACATTCTTACGCGCTTAGCCACCGACTTGCCAATCTGTTTAAAGTTGCCGTGGCGCAGGTTGAGCCACAGTTCGATAAAGGCATAACGCGTTTTAATCCACGGATGTCCCCATGCGTGGCGGCGATAGACGCGCTCTTTAAAGGCCACATGCTCGATGATGTGGGGCGGATGTGTAAGTGGAAAGCTCTGCTCGATACGTTGCATGGTGAAGATGCGGCGCAAAGGGGCAGGCATGGTGTTGAGGGTTGAGAAGTGCGTAGAATCTTCTATCACCCCAATATTATTTATTTGGTTGCGCGTAGGCATGATGGCCACGCCCGAATTGAGCAGCATCGAGGCCCAGAAAATGGTTTCGTAATAGGCTTTTCCGCTTGCCTTATGGTCGGCACACATCTTTAAGAAGTCGGGGCGAAGTTGCCGTTGGGCGATAAGTCGGCGCAGTTGGGCAAGCGTTTGGGGGTCGTCCATAAACCGATAGTCGGCATCCCACGTGTCGATTACCCTCCGCCACGAGGCCCACCCCCAGATGGAGAACACCGAAGTGAAGAAGTAGTCGCCCGCAACATCCTTTGTTTGCTCGTCGCTGTTAAATCCTGCCACCATCCACACGCGCTCATCGTGTTCGTATCGGTCGAGCATTTTCTTGCAAAAGGGGAAGAAACTCTGCGTGGGTACATCGTCGTCTTCCAGCACGATGCACTTGTCGGCCATCGAGAAAGCCCATTTTTGCGAGATATATTCGGAGGGGTCGCAGCCGTAGTTGCGCTCTTGGTACAGGTGTTTCACGTCGCATTCCCAGTCTATGTCGGCGGCAATGCGGCGGCAAGCCTCAATGCCGGGCATGTCTTTCTCGCCTCGCGGCCCGTCTTGATACAGAAAAAGCCGCGACGGGCGCGCCGCTTTCACCGCCTGGAACACCTTATCAAAAGGTTCGGGACGGTTAAAAAACAATATCAATACGGCAACATCTATCTTTGCGGCATGCTTCATAGGGGCAATTTAGTTTGTTTTCGGCCGCTTTTGCCTTTTCGCCGTGCACAACAAGCGCAGCAACGTGGCGGCAAACGGGCCATACGAAAGTTGTAGCGGTTAGTGGGCGGTCCTCAATGGCCATTCCCTTGCCTTGCAAAGATAAACGTTTTTGTTGGCATAGGCAAATGTTAAAGCAAGCACTTACAACCCAACAAGTCTAAAACAAGTTAAAAATACATATCAGAATAAGCTTTGTATTGTTTTTTTACATATCTTTGCCACGAGATAATAGAGAGAATACCTTGAAAAATCTTAATGGTGCAGGTTCTGCATCATCGTATCTATTTAGATTATTATTTACTATATCAACTGAATTGTAACAACTAGAATTATGAAAAAGATTTTATTGATGGTGCTATTATTGGCCGTCACGGTGAACGCCTTTTCGCAACGTAGGCGAACTTACAGGCGCAGTTATGCGCGTTCGTCACAATGGTACATCATGCCCAAGGGCGGTTTCAACATCGCCACGGTCACCAACTGGGGTGGCGATGTACGCCTAGGATTGGCATTAGGTGGCGAATTGGGCTGCCGTGTTTCCGACGTGATAACGCTCTCTGGGTCGCTTATCTATTCGCAACAAGGAACCAACACGTGGTTTTACAGCAGGGATTACCGCACGGACATCCATCTCGACTACCTCAACCTGCCCTTCATGGTACACTTCAACGTGGCGCCGGGGCTTGAGTTAAAGGTTGGTTTGCAGCCGGGCATCCTGGTGAACGATGCCGTGACACTAAGAACGGACGGATACAGCTACGACGAAGACTTCCACCGTTCGATGAAACGCCTACACTGGGACGACGGTTACATCGAGTCGGTAGACCTGTCTATGCCTTTCGCCATTTCGTACCAATATCGCCAATTGGTGTTCGATGCACGCTACAACCTCGGCTTAAACAACGTTACCACCCGCTCATGGTGGCGCAACGGGCACAACAGCGTGTTCCAATTCACCGTTGGGTATAAGTTCGACTTGTAACATACACAGCTCCACGAGCCCACCCTTTGCCCACGCGAAGGGTGGCATCGTGGGGTTTACAACGATGCCAACTGCTTACAAAGGTTTCTCTCGGCTTGGCCGAAAAAACATATCATAGTATCAAACAACAATAATACTTTTATTAAGATGAAGAAGTTTACTACCCTATGCCTGTCGTTGCTGCTTTCGGCAACGACATTTGCTCAAACCGAACCTGGTACATTCAGCCTACAACCGAAAGTGGGTATTAATGTAAGCAACGTCATTTCATCTGATGGAGATAATGGAGCAAAAGCCGGACTTGTATTTGGAGCAGAGGCCAACTACCAGCTTAACAAGCTGCTTTCCTTCTCGCTTGGCACCATTTACTCTCAACAAGGCACCAAACAAAGTCTTAATGGGGCTGACGTAACCATGAAACTCGACTACATTAACGTGCCAATACTCATCAATTTTCACGTAGTCCAAGGGCTAGCCCTTAAAGTAGGAGTGCAACCCGGCTTCTTAATAAACGACAAGGCGATTGTAGAACGAAATGGTGTTTCTGTTGAATTCGGCATCGAAAAACTAATACAGAACACGCCACAATACTCCAATGTGAAACTACAAAAGTTCGATTGCACCTTCCCTATCGGCGTATCATACGAATTTAGCAATGTGATGCTGGACGCAAGGTACTGCCCTGGACTGGTAAAAATCTTCAGCGGCGCCCCCTCTAGCGACACACACATCGTGTTCCAATTCACCCTTGGCTACAAATTTGAATTGTAGCCCAGTACGCAAAGGCCGAAAGCCGGCCTAACACACTTACAGGGAGATGTGCGAACAGCCACGAAAAGCTGCTCGCACATCCCCTTTACGCTTTCCGTTTCGCACCCTTTCTCGTCTTGCCACGCACTTACACCATGCGCCAACAGCCTAAGTTGCGGGTTTGTTGACCTTTCAATCACGGCTTTATCCATACGCCACCCCCATCAACCCACTACCTATATTAACCCGAAAACACAGACATTGGGCACATGCTACAAACCCACTGTGCCTGTCCACTAAACCAACAGCGCACCCAAAGCATGCACGAACGAAGTTTGTTTTTAACTTTCTCGTGCAACAATTCGTTTAACAACTTTGCTAAATGTAAAACAAATTGTATCTTTGCAGCACAATATCAAAAGATTGATAACTTAATTCCTCGATAATAGATGAACATTAAAACAACCCCAAAAAGAAATCTGAAAGTTCTTGCAACCCTATTGTTGGGCATCGCTCCAATGGCGATGTTCGCCCAATTCAATCGCACAACATTTTTCATGGAAGGCGTAAGTTTCAAGCAACAGCTTAACCCCGCACTTGCACCTTCGCGAGGATATGTCACCGTTCCCTTCGTGGGCTCAATAAATATGGGCGTTAGTTCTAACGCCATCTCGTCTGAATATTTCTCTGACCTGCTGAACAGCTCAAAGACAGCCGACTACTTTACCACCGACAAATTCATCAACCAGCTGAAAGACAACAACCGCCTGAACATGTCGTTGGCCAGCGATTTGGCCGCTGCGGGCTGGTGGGCCGGCGATGGTTTCTGGAACGTTAACCTCAGCTTAAAGCTCGATTTGGATGCAAACGTTAAGCGCGACGTGTTCGAATTCATGCGAGCCTCGCGCGGAATGAGCGACCAATCGTGGGCCAATGCCAACCTCCACACCAATGGTATGCAGGCCAAAATCAACTCGTACATGGAGGCAGGCGTGGGCTACACAAGGCCTTTTGGCGACCGACTGGTGCTGGGAGCCAAGGTTAAGCTGCTCTTTGGCATCGCAGACATCAACATGAAGGTTGACGAAATTACCATGCAAACCAACCTGCGAGATATTGCAGCCAACCAAGACTGGTCGACAATTACCGAAGAACAGCTGCAAAAGGTTAAGGGAAAGGCCACCATCAAGGCGCGCGCAGAGGTGCAAGGCTCGATGGCGGGCTTGACTTTCGTTACGGATAACAACAAATACGTAGACAATATGAACTACAGCGGCAGCGGCGGCCTAGCCGGTTTTGGCGCGGCAGTAGACCTTGGAGCAGCCTATAAGCTTGGGCGCGACTTTACTCTATCGGCAGCCTTGCTCGACCTAGGCTTCATTTCTTGGGGCCAAGGCAAAACCATCAATGGTGTTTCCGACTTTAATCGCGAGTACGACTTCGACGGCGTACACGCAGGCGAACACCGCCGAGAGTTCAGAAAAACCATAGAAAGCGGCGACGTGTTTAACTCAGACCTGTGGAACTTAAAGGCCCAAGAGAGCAAATCGCGCACCACTTCGCTACGCACCACAATGGTGTTGGGCGCACAATACAAGCTGCTCGACGACAAGTTGACCGTTGGCGCGCTCTCCACCACACGCTTTGGCGAGGTAAATACGCAATCCGAACTGACCCTTGCAGGCAATTACAGCTTTAACCGCCATATCGGCATCGCCCTAAGCTACTCGATGATACAAAGCCAAGGCACGGGCCTGGGACTTGGTTTCAAGCTTGGCCCTGTTACATTGGCCACCGATTATATGTACTTCGGGCAAGATACGCGCACGATTAGCGGCATGATTGGCGTAAGCATCCCAATGGGAAACCGCCACTAAGAACAGCCTCACCAGTAAGGTTGTGCGCCAAAACCAAAATCTAGAAGAAAGAGATTCTTAATTTTGAAAGTTGATTTTTCTGCCTCTAAAAGAACCATGTCTAATTCTAATAACAAGTACCGACATGGTTCTTTTAGGCATAACGCCTGTAACTTACAAATTCTCTGAGTGCTCATTTTTAGTTTAGGTCTTCATCTCCATGATGCACATTGTTACACGTTTTGTGCCAACATTCAGTTTTCATAATGAAACTCGTAGGTTCGTTGACTTGTCAACTCGTCAAATAAAACAAGACTCACAAACTTCGCTATTCTGTATTTCAGATACAATTCGATAGTGTTTTTGATTTCTTTATCAAGACATCCATAGCATACTTTTCGTTTTCTTGTATTTCTTGCCTAAGTCCTAAAAGTGCAGACAATTAAGAATAATTAAAGCAATATAGTGAATAACGAAACAAGGAAATTGTTACCTTCGTCACATAGTTACAACTTTATTTCAGTGATTTATGGGAGACAAAATACTCATTCGAATTACGGCACAGAAAACAGGCGACAGCTACTTGGCGAAATCTTATCCTGATGAGGATTATGACAACGACGGCTGGGCTGAACTGTATGAAGTGCCTGTTTATTATATTGACATCATCAACAGGAGGGATCCGTCTGTTGCGCGTAGGTGGAAATGTTTAAGATTTATGCCTTATTGGAACGACCCGGCATCGCCCTCTCCTCATTATAAGCTACAAAAATGGACAGTTGCAGGGCTGAGCGAAAGAAAAGAACGTTTTCGTTAAGCCAAATGAGCAACGTCAAGCTTGCTCGAACACTGTCATGGCGAGAAAACGCACTTTTCGAGGAACGAGAAAAGAACGTTTTCGTTAAGCCAAATGAGCAACGTCGAGCTTGTTCGAACATTGTCATGGCGAGAAAACGCACTTTTCGAGGAACGAGAAAAGAACGGTTTTTTGAGTAACCAACAGGTTTGATTTTGTTTGTCTGTGTTTTCTCGAAAGGCATGAAACTTATCAAAAGTAACATCATTGAAGGTTTTTTCTACGTGTGCCGTATTTAGGACAAAGATAAGGGACGGCGTTACGAGAGAAAAACTTCAATGATGTTTCTGCCAATAGCTTTAGTACCCCCTTAAATGTTTCTTCTCCGCCTTTTCCTCTTAATTCAGCTAGGTAACTTTAGCTTAAAATCTCCGTTTACTCGCAGGGCAGTGGACAGAAAAGCACATGCGAGAGCAGCCAAACGGCAATAACACTTGTGCTGTACCGCCTTATCGACAGCCCAGAAGATTGGTTGGAAAATGGTAACTCCATTCCTTACTCTCCTTAATAACTTGCCTTTCCCCAACCCCTTGTCTCCTCATCTACTCACAGACTTACCCCTAACAAACTCACAACCAATGTTTGTAGGTATGGCTTATTTTGCGTATTTTTGCAAGACAAAGGCAAGGAACAGTGGGGGACAGTGTGCCATTGGGCATGCTAGCCACGCCCGTAGACGCTGCAAGCGCAAACCCGAAACTTGCCCTTTGCCCACTTAAAAACCATTATTAATAGAGCGACATGCCCATAAATCATTCCCTCAAACCATCTTTTGCGCTGCGTACCCTTGGACGTTACGGCCTTTGTGCGGCGCTTTTGCTTTTTGCTTTCTTGCAGTCTGGCACGGCTAAGGCCGAGAAACAGCCGGTAGATTACGTTAACGCCTTTATCGGAACAACCAATTTCGGCACCACAAACCCAGGTGCTGTGTGTCCAAACGGCTTGATGTCGGTAGTGCCTTTCAACGTGATGGGCTCTGCCAACAACAAGTTTGATAAGGATGCGCGTTGGTGGTCTACGCCCTACGAGTACCACAACTTTTACTTCACAGGCTATTCTCACGTAAACCTTAGCGGCGTTGGCTGTCCCGATTTGGGTTCGTTGCTGCTCATGCCCACAACAGGTAAGCTCGAAGTAGACTACAAAGCGTATGGCAGTCCCATGATGATGCAAAAGGCATCGCCAGGTTATTACACCAATTTCCTACCTCGTTACGATGTGCGCACCGAGGTAACGGCCACCCCGCGCACCTCGATGGCGCGCTTTTGGTTTCCCAAAGGCAAGAGCAACATCTTGCTTAACCTGGGCGAAGGACTGACAAACGAGTCGGGAGCGATGGTTCGCCGCGTGAGCGAAACCGAATACGAGGGCGTGAAACTGCTGGGAACGTTCTGTTACAACCCACAAGCCGTGTTCCCCATTTATTTTGTTATGCGCGTAGACACCAAGCCAACGGCAGCAGGATATTGGAAAAAACAACGTCCCATGACGGGTGTTGAGGCCGAATGGGATAAGGATAACGGCAAATATAAGCTATACACCAACTACACAAAAGAGATAGCCGGCGACGATGTTGGTGTGTATCTCAACTTCGATAGCCATGGCAACGAACCTGTTGTTGTACGTATGGGCGTATCGTTTGTAAGCATGGCCAATGCCCGCGAGAACCTCGATGCCGAACAAGGGGGCAAAGATTTCGACACGATAAAGGAAGAAGCGCGCAACGCTTGGAACAAAGACCTCTCGCGTATTGAGGTGGAAGGCGGAACAGAAGACCAGCGAACGGTGTTCTACACGGCCCTATACCACGCCCTGTTGCACCCCAATATCTTGCAAGACGTTAATGGACAGTTCCCAACACTTGAAACGGGCGAGGTGAAAACCATGCGCGAAGGCAACCGTTACACCGTGTTTTCGCTGTGGGACACCTATCGCAACGTGCACCAACTGCTTACTTTGGTTTATCCCAACCGCCAACGCGACATGGTTCGCACCATGATAGACATGTATCGCGAGCATGGTTGGCTGCCCAAATGGGAGCTATACGGCCGCGAAACCTATACGATGGAGGGCGACCCTGCGATTCCCGTTATCGTTGACACGTGGCTTAAAGGGCTGCGCGGCTACGACATCAACACGGCATACGAGGCTATGCGCAAGGGCGCAACCACTCCTGGCCCCCAAAACTTACTTCGTCCAGACAACGACGACTACCTTTCGCTGGGCTATGTGCCGCTGCGCGAACAGTACGACAATTCTGTTTCGCACGCGTTAGAGTACTATATCGCCGACAACTCCCTCTCGCGCCTAGCCAACGCCTTGGGAAAGAAAGCCGATGCGCGACTGTTCTACAACCGTTCGCTGGGTTATCGCCACTATTATAGCAAAGAATACGGTACATTCAGGCCCATTTTGCCCAACGGCAAGTTCTATTCGCCCTTCAATCCCAAGCAAGGAGAGAACTTCGAGCCTAGTCCGGGCTTTCACGAAGGCAACGCTTGGAACTACACTTTCTATGTTCCGCACGACGTAATGGGGCTTGCCAAACTGATGGGTGGACAAAAAAACTTTGTGGAAAAGCTGCAAATGGTGTTCGATAAGGAGCTATACGACCCTGCCAACGAACCCGACATTGCCTATCCGCACTTGTTTTCGTACTTCAAAGGCGACGAGTGGCGCACGCAAAAAGAACTGCATCGGCTGATGGCCAAGTACTTTAAGAACGCGCCCGACGGCATACCGGGCAACGACGACACAGGAACAATGTCGGCATGGCTCGTGTTTAACATGATGGGCTTTTACCCCGACTGCCCCGGAGAGCCAGCCTACACGCTCTCATCGCCCGTGTTCAACCGCGTAACCATTCACTTAGACAAGGAACAATGGGGACGAAACGAGTTGGTTATCGAGGCCAAACGTCAACTACCCACCGACATTTTCATCAACGCCATCACCCTTGGCAGCAAGCCATTTAAAGGCTATCGCGTGTCGCACGAAGAGCTTTTGAAGGGTGGCAACCTAACGTTCGAACTGAAAAGCGAACCATCTCGCTAGGTCGAATGTTTATTTTAAGATAAAAAAGCCAGCCTTGTGTACTGGTTAACTCCATCCAATTGCCCCACGTTCCGTAAGGTTAACGTGGGGCAAATGGCATTGTATACACAGCATAACACCATCAACAAGGCACGTTGATTTATGGCATGTCCACTTAATCTTTACCACATACTCCTTATTAATATACGTACGCGCGAGGCAGAACGCTGCTTTTGCCGCATGGCTATCAAAGCTAAGCGGGTTCTAAAAACGCTTCAAGAGCATTTTTAGAACCCGCTTATTCTTGGGAACGAATATGCTAACTAACCTTGTTTTTCTCCGTCTTACTTTGTTTCCACTTTCTCTTGCGGCAAGCAAAGGTTAAGGGTTATGCCCACAATAGCCGATAAGCCGATGCCACTAATGGCGAAGTTGCCGTAAGAAAGCACGGCACCGCCGATGCCCATAGTGAGCGTTACGGCAATGATAATGATGTTGCGCGTTTGGTTTAGGTCTACTTTGTTGCGCATCAGGTTGAGCAAACCCACACTGGCAATGGTGCCGAAGAGCAACAACATGATGCCACCCAGCACGGCCTGGGGAATACTTCGCAACAACGCACTAAGCTTACCGATAACCGAAAACACGATGGCCGTGGCTGCGGAGATACGTATTACGGCAGGCGACGTTACTTTGGTGATGCTCATTGCACCCGTAACTTCCGAGTAAGTGGTGACGGGAGGGCCTGCCAATAAAGCACTAGCAAGACATGCAGCACCGTCGCCCAAAAGCGTGCGATGCAATCCTGGGTCTTTGGTAAAGTCTTTGTCGGCTACAGCACCCACCACATACACGTCGCCGATGTGCTCTATCACAGGCGCAATGGCCACGGGAATCATGAAGAGTAAGGGCTCCCAGCTAAATTGCGGCAACGAAAAATGAGCCAAACTAGCAGGTAGGGCAAACCATTGGGCATCTATCACTGGCTGAAAATCTACCTCATCCATGAAGAAAGCCAACACATAGCCCACCACAATGCCGCTAACCACTGGCACAAGTTTAAGCAGTCCGCGCCCAAGGGTTAGCACCAAGATGGCCGTTACCAGTGATGCAAGCGCCAAAATCCAATTGGTTTTGGCCATATCTACCGCTGCCGACGAGAGCGAAAGGCCAATAAGGATGATAACCGGACCGATAACTACGGGCGGGAAGAGCTTGCGGAGCAGGCGTTTGCCTTGCCAACGCACCAAGGCGCTCATCACAAAGTAGACTAACGACACGCCAACAAGGCCCGCCAAGGTGCCAGGCATGCCCCATTGTTTGCTGGCCGCGATGATGGGAGCGATGAAAGCAAAGCTCGAACCAAGAAAAATGGGAACCTTACCTTTCGTTAAGAAATGAAAGATAAATGTTCCCAAGCCTGCTGTGAGGAGCGCAGTTGAGGGGTCGAGCCCCACAAGTAACGGCACTAATACCGTTGCACCGAACGCCACAAAGAGAAATTGAACGCCAACGATGATGCGTTTGCTTGCTGTGAGTTGTATTTGTTCCATTATATATTGATGTTGTTCACATAAGAAAAAAGGGTGAAGTGGGCTGCACACTGCTGCGGCATGGCCGCCAAAAACTGGCCTGTAACAGCGCATTAGGCGGGCTTAGACTGCACCGCGAGGCAACTTTCTTCACCTCGATTGCACGTTATCCATTGCAAAGTTAATACATTTCCAGCATTTTTGCGTACATTTGCACAAACGGCAAACTTAATTTTTTGAATAAGCGAATGGCAAGAATAAAACTTGGAGATTATAATCAACTGGAAGTTGTAAAGGAAGTAGACTTTGGCATGTATTTAGATGCAGGCGACGAGGGTGAGGTGCTTTTGCCCACGCGTTATGTGCCAAAGGGCTGCAAACTGGGCGACATACTCAACGTGTTTCTTTACCTAGACCAAGATGAACGCCTTGTGGCCACCACCGAAACACCATTGGCCAAGGTGGGCGAGTTTGCTTACTTGCAAGTGTCGTGGGTTAACCAGCACGGCGCGTTCTTGAATTGGGGACTGATGAAAGACCTCTTCTGCCCGTTTAGAGAGCAAAAGCAGCACATGGAAATAGGCGAAAGCTACGTGGTGGCGGTGTTTATAGACGAAGAAAGCTACCGCATCGCTGCCTCGGCTAAGGTAGAACACTTCTTTGCCACCGACTTTCCACCATACCGTTCGGGCGACGAAGTAGACCTGCTGGTATGGCAACCCACCGAACTTGGGTTCAAAGTGATTGTCGATAACGCCTATCCAGGACTGGTATATCGTTCGCAAGTGTTCCGCCCATTGCATGTTGGCGATCGTCTTCGCGGCTATATCATGGGCGTAAGACCCGATGGAAAGATAGACGTGAGCTTGCAACCACAAGGCCGCAAGCAAACAATGGACTTTGCCGAAACACTTTTGCAATACCTAAAAGACAACGGCGGATTTTGCGATTTGGGCGACAAAAGCCCTGCCGAAGACATTAAACGCCGTTTCGAGGTGAGCAAAAAGGTGTATAAAAAGGCTGTGGGCGACTTGTACAAACGCCGTTTGATAACGATAGGAGAAGGCGGCGTGCGGCTTGTTCAAGGCTAGGCTGCACGCCCCCTTCTTACCCAACGCCTTTGCTTTAAGCCCTTTTCTTGCTGCTATGGCTGGGCCTTCGCAAGATGATGTAGCCAACAATTCCGCCAAGAATTGATGCTGCGAAGATGCCAATCTTAGATTGTATGGCATGTTCGGGCGAGGTGAAGGCGAGCATGGTGACAAACATCGACATGGTGAAACCTATGCCCGCAAGAAATCCTAGGCCCAGAATGCGCTGCCAAGTCATTCCGCGCGACCGCTTGCCAAGCCCCAATCGCTCGGTAATCCATACGGCGAAAACAATGCCAGCAGGCTTGCCAAGCAGCAAACCTGCCAAAACACCAATGGCCACACCATTAGAAAGCACCGCACCGAAATCTAAATCGACAAACGAAACGCCTGCATTGGCAAGGGCGAAGATGGGCATCACCACGAACGAAACAAAGGGATGCAAGCCATGTTCGAGCCTTTGCAGGGGCGGAATAGCCCTAGACGAGTCGGCTTGCACGCGCGCCAGTATCTCCACTTGTTCGGGTTCGAGGGTTCGCACGTCGTTGGGGGCGGCGTTTTCAAATTGTCGTGTCAGTTTCTTAATGCGCGCAATGAAGGCCGCCTCAGGTATTCGTGCATCGGCAGGGATAACCATTGCGGCCAAAACTGCCGAGATGGTGGCGTGAATGCCCGATGTTAGGAAGGCCACCCACACGCCGCCAATGCCCAACACACCATAAAACCACACGCTTTTTACGCCCAAGCGGTTGCCTGCAAGCATCACGGCCAGCACCACAAAGCCAAAGACTAAGCTGGCCAATGAAATTTCGGTGGTGTAAAATAGGGCGATGATGACCACCGAACCGAGGTCGTCGACGATGGCCAACGTGGTAAGAAACACCTTGGCCGACATGGGAACGCGATTGCCCAAGAGTTGAAGTACGGCCAAAGCAAAGGCAATGTCGGTGGCCATTGGTATTCCCCAGCCGTGCGCAGTGGGGGTGCCTGCATTGAATAAAAGGTAAATGGCGGCGGGGAAAAGCATGCCGCAAAGGGCTGCAACCACGGGGATAGTAACCTTGCGCAGGTCGCGAAGCTCGCCACCGATGAACTCGCGTTTAAGCTCCAAGCCCACAACGAAGAAGAACATCGACATCAGTCCGTCGTTAATCCAATGCTCTAAACTGAAATCGAGATAGTTTTGCCCGTTTACCGAGAACCCGAAATGGTGTTCAAGAAAGTGGGTATAGGTATCGCGCAGGGGCGAATTGGCCAACACCAAGGCCAACAACACGAAGATGCCAAGCATAATTCCGCTTGAACGCTCGCGGTGAAGAAACTGCAAAGTGGGTATGACAAGTCTGTTTTCTAACTCTTTTTGATAATGTTGCCTCATTTGTTTTTTATTGAAAAATCTAATGAACTAATGGTGCGTTTCATTGTTGCGCGTTGGCAATATGATGCCTTGCGACAACTAATTTGAAAAGAAAAAACTGCTTTTCTTGTAGCCGAACGCAGCTTAACTTATGCAAAAGTACGAAAAATAATGCGTTTGGCGAAGTTGCCAAAGCATGTTTTTGAACGTTTTCGTTAAGCCAAATGAACAATGTCGAGCTTGCTCGGACATTGTCATGGCGAGAAAACGCACTTTTCGAGGAACGAGAAAAGAACCTTTAATATGAAGTAGTCTTCACTTTTAACCCCTATCGGTTTATCAGAGCCTGTGCAGGTTTTGTGTGTTGTTGAGCATATTGCCTGCCTTATTTTTGAAGGCATGGCGGGCAACGCCAAGAGAAAATGATAGATTACTTCTTCGTTTCCATGCAGCTGTCTACGTTGCCCATGAGCAGCCTGTGACACAATCGCTCGTGTTGTTAGCGTACGTGCTTCGCATGCTGTTTACCGTTTTCGCGTAAACAATACAATCGTTTTTGTCTATTTTTCGGTGCAAAATTTAACATTATGAGTGCCCTTTCTGGCAACCAATCGCTCACCTTGCCGCAAAAAAACGATTCTCGCGAGGGTTTCTTTTAATGCTAAAAAGGGGGTAGCAAGTGAATGTGGGAAATGAATTTTTATTTAAAGAAACCGCCATTTGCACCAGTTTTCGGGCTATTTGTTGCTAAATATAGTGCAATATGCCGCTAAACGCAGTGCGTTTTGGTGCTAAATGCACTGCGTTTTGCTGCTAAATGCAGTGTGTTTTGCTGCTAAATGCAAGGTAAAATGCTGCTAAATGCAGTGCGATTTGCTGCTAAATGCAAGCCGTTAAGCATAAAAATAACACTGCAATTGTATAAACATAACCTTTCTGAACCGTGAAATTCATGGCCCGAAAGGGCAAATTGACCATTAAAAAGTGGGGCTTTAGGGGCAAAAAGCGTGTTTTTGGGCGTGAAAAATAATGAGCTGGAGACCAATCTAGAAAGGCAAAATGGTGCTAAATGCAGGTTGTGTTCTTAAAAATAGACAAACTGAAAGGCGTGAAAGGTTAGAAATAGTGGCGTTTTACCTACTTTTTGGCCTATATTTTCGCTAGAACGGAGAGGGAATTTGCGCAAATTTGTAAAATAAAAAATAATGATTTAAGTTTTTGAGTTAATGAGTTTGTAAGTTCGTGAGTTGATGTGTTTATAAGTTTGTGAGTTTTTGAGTTTTTGAGTTTATAAGTTTTTGAGTTTTTGAGTTTATAAGTTTTTGAGTTTGTAAGTTTGTAAGTTCATGAGTTGATGTGTTAGGGAGTTGTTGCTTTTTCGTGCGTTTACAAGCCTGTGTGTTGTTTTTTCTGCACTTTGTATATGAGCGGAGTGTTTATGTTGTGTTGACATTACAAAGATAATAAAACACCCTACATTTGTAGAAATATTCAAAGTCAACCCACGCTCTATTTGCGAATGTCAACTTAAACGCGTAATTTTGCAGCTAAATAACAGAAACATGACAAACAGTGAACATACACTTTGGCAGGTGGTGAAAGGCTACTTCAACGCCCTGCCCGACAAAGAGAACGAGAAAGAAACCATCAAACAGATAAACAGCGGTGTTACTTTCCACGGTGCAAACCTTTGGGTGCTAATCTTTGCCATCCTCATTGCATCGCTTGGACTGAACGTTAACTCCACGGCCGTAATCATCGGTGCCATGCTTATCTCGCCATTGATGGGTCCTATCATTGGTATGGGCTTGGCAGTGGGCATCACCGACTTGGAGTTGCTTAAACGTTCGGCCACACATTACCTCGTGGCAACGGTTATCAGTGTGATTACGGCCACGCTTTATTTCATCATTACACCGCTAACCGAGGCGCAATCTGAACTTCTTGCCCGTACGTCGCCCACGCTTTACGATGTGCTCATCGCCCTCTTCGGTGGTGCGGCAGGTATTTTGGCGCTTTGTACAAAGGGTAAAGGCAACGTACTGCCGGGTGTTGCCATCGCCACAGCCTTGATGCCGCCGCTGTGTACGGCAGGTTATGGACTGGCCGTTGGCAACCTTTCGTATTTCTTCGGGGCGTTTTACCTGTACTTCATCAACACGGTTTTCATCGCCCTAGCCACGTTCTTGGGGGTGCGGATGTTGCGTTTTAAACGTAAGGACAGTGTGGATGCAGCGCGCTTGGCCGTTGTTAACCGCTATATGATAGGTGCTGTGGTGCTTACAATGCTGCCCGCCGCCTACATGACCGTGCAAATTGTGCGCGAGAGTGTGCAGGAAAACGCCATCTTGAAGTTCGTTAAGAATGAGTTTGAGACGAAGGGTGCCCAGATTATCTCGCACAAGATAGACGACAAGAGTAGTTCGCTGAACATCGTAACCGTGGGAAAACGCCTTACTGAGGCGGAAATAACTGATGCCCGAAGGCGTATGGAGGAGTACAAGCTGGGGCAGTTTAAGCTGAACGTGATACAGGGAATGCAGGCTGATAGCCTGATGTTGAGCCAGATGCTCAACGTAAACGGCGGTGCATCGCAGGCAAAGAACACGAAACTTTTGGAGCAGGCTGACGAAATACGGGCGTTGAAAGCCAAAAACCGAAAGTATGAACGCCTGCCAAAATTGGCCAGCGACATGCGTACGGAGATACAAGCCGTTTGTCCGCAAACCACAAGTATCAGTCTGGGCAACGTTGCCGAGGCCCGCGTTGACACAACGGCCACAACGCAATATGTATTGGCCGTTGTTGACTGCAAGGGGAAACTGTCGCCAACGGACAAGAAACGATTGCACCAATGGATACGTGCAAGGCTTAAAGTGGATAGCCTTCGGTTGGTAGTACAATAAGAAAAGGCGTTGCCTATGCCACGTATTGCGCGTGGAAGGCAACGCCTTAATGTTTTGTTTTAACAGCCGTTCGGCGGCCTACACCATTATATGCTGATGGTGAAACCTGCCGAGAAAGCGAACTTTTCGGGGTAAACGCCTAAGTTGCTGCCTATGGTTATGGTCTCGAAGAAGTTGTATTGCACTGAGCCGTATACGCCGAACACCTCGCCGAAGTTATAGCGCACGCCCGTTTGCAAGGACATGGTTTTGGTACTAAGTATCGGGCCTACGTAAATGTCGAAGTTATCGGGCAGCTTTAACACTTCCATGAAATGGTAGTTGAGATAAATACCGAGGTCGGAAAAGTCGTAAAACCTAGACTCTTTCTCGCCTTCGTCGTCCTTATAGCGTAGCGTGGTGAACTTTGCGCCATACGAAAGAAAGTCGTTGATGCCTTCTTCGTAGCCTATTTCAACTCCATGCCTGCCGCCTACATTGGTGTAGCCGAGGTATATCTTACTGTCGTCGCTGCCGTCGAATGCTTGTGCAAAGAGTGGTGTTGCCGAGCAAAAGGCAAGGAGTAGGGCTGCAAACAGGCGTGCAAGCCCTTGTGTGTTGCGTGTTGTTTTCATGTGTTGTGCTTATTTAATGGTGTATTTGGTGATTGAGAATACCTTGCGGCGTTCGCCGGTGTTGTGGTTTTTGATGACTTGCCTGCCGTAGACGATGAAGTTTTTGCCGTACCAGTGCAGCGTTCCAGAGTATCTCATCTTCTTAACATCCTCGTCTTCGTTGTCTGTTTCAATCATTTCCGACTTGCGTTCTTGTGCCACTTCGCCCGTTTTGTTGTTGAAGAGCTTAGACACAAGCATCTTATCGTCGGCATAAACAAGGTCTACATCGTTTTTCTTAATGCCTGCCGAGATAAAGCGCTTAACGTACATGGGCTTTTGTCGGGGGCGCATTTCAAAGCAATTGTCCCAAAGTAGGTTGCAGTCGGCATCGAACTTGGCCAACACGGCGTGGGTGTAAGCATAGCCGTTAAATTGGGTTACCATTACCGTTCCGGCCCAATAGGTTACGTAAGTGGGATAGAAGGCCTCGCCTAGGTAAAAGTAATCCTTGCCGTCGGTCATGATGCCGTGCGAGGCGATGTTGTATTTCAGGCTGTATTCCTTACCTGCCTTTTCGGCTTTTTCTTTCTTTCGTTCTATCCTGGCCTTGCGCCTGTTGCTCATGTAATCGGTGAAATTCTTCAAGTCGAGGAAGTTAACGAACCGCTGTTTCTTAATTTGCCAGTTTTCCAGCTGTGCAAAATAGATGCCTTGCGCGCCGCCTTTCTTGCTCTTGGTGTAGGTTCCAGTCATGAAATACTTGTTGTTGGCCTTAGAAAGCGATGCCGAAAGCAGGTCTTGGTCGATGTCGGTGGTGAGGTTGGTAATGCCCAACTGTGTGCCGTTGAAGTCTACGCGCGCCAAGTAAAGTTCGCGTTCGCCCTTTACAACGGCGTAGATGATGTTGTCGAGAATGGTGTTTTGCAGTATAAACACCTTTCTATCTCTTACGCCGGGTATGTGTATGTCGGCAAAGCGGCTTTCACCTGTGTTGAGGTCTACAATGCCAATGCGCTCCAAACGTTTCTGGGTGGAACTGAATACCAGCTTGCCATCGTGTATAACAAGGTCGCGCATGCTGGCTTTGCGTGTGTATTCGCTGTCGGTAACTTTCGTCTTGTGGTCCTTCGTATTGAAGGCATACACAGAGAAAGCCCCACTGCGGGCGCGCAAAACGGTGTAGTTAACATCGTTGTTGAAGGTGCAACTGTAAAAATACAAGTCGTCGTCTATCAGCGTTGAGTCGGTAAACAGGGGTTTGAGGTCGGTAGAGAGGTACTCGGTTTTGAAGTATCGCTTGCCTTTATCGGCCTTTTTGGCAAACGAATAGACAATGAGTCCACGTTCGCCAACGGGTGCAACCACTTGGTCTTCATAGTCTCCGCGGTGCGGATACTCAATTCTTGCTGTTACTTGTGCCATTGCCGAAAGCAGATTTAGGCACATGGCCAAAGCCATTAAGGTAATTGTTTTCATATCGTTATCGTTTTGTTGGTTTGTTTTCTTAGTGCCTTCGCGCGGTGGGCGAAGTGTGTTTGTTCGGTATCCGTTTGCTCAAAACGGCGTGTCATGGCGTGTTGGGCTGTTTCTTTAACCTTTTGTTAGCGAAAAAGCAAAGGCAAGAGAGAGCCTGCGCGCTGCCCTTTTGGGGGAGTGGTGCTAGTTTCTTTCTTGCCTTTCCATCTGTATGCGGATTGGTTTATCCCTTTCGCAACGGCGTTGTTAGAACTCTGCCGACTTCGGCGTGCGTGGGAAGGGGATGACGTCGCGAATGTTTTGCATGCCGGTAACGAAGAGGATGAGCCTTTCGAAGCCCAAACCGAAACCTCCGTGGGGGCATGAACCAAAGCGACGTGTGTCTAGATACCACCACATGTCCTTCATGGGGATGTGGCGTTCTTCGATTTGAGCCACCAACTTGTCGTAGTTTTCTTCGCGAACACTACCGCCAATGATTTCGCCTATTTGCGGGAACAGCACGTCGGTGCCTTGAACGGTGCGGCCGTCTTCGTCTAACTTCATGTAGAAAGCCTTGATACCCTTGGGGTAGTGGGTCATGATGACAGGCTTTTTGAAGTGCTCTTCAACCAAGAAACGTTCGTGTTCGCTGGCCAAGTCCATGCCCCAGCTAACGGGGAACTCGAACTTTTTGCCGGCTTTCACGGCCTCTTCGAGGATGTTAATGCCCTCGGTGTAGTCTAGTCGAACGAACTCTTCGCTCACAACACCCTGCAAACGTTCGATCAGTGTGTTGTCTATCATCTTGTTGAGGAACGCAAGGTCGTCCTTGCAATTGTCTAATGCCCAGCGCACACAATACTTAATGAAGTCTTCTTCGGTGTCCATCAGGTCGTCAAGGTCGATGAAAGCCATTTCGGGTTCAATCATCCAGAACTCTGCAAGGTGGCGTGGCGTGTTGCTGTTTTCGGCTCGGAAGGTTGGCCCGAAGGTGTAAATCTGCCCCAAGGCCGTTGCTCCAAGCTCGCCTTCAAGCTGTCCGCTCACGGTAAGGCTAGTCATCTTGCCGAAGAAGTCGTCGTTATAGTTCACCTTTCCGTCCTCGTCTTTCTTCAAGTCGTCCAGTTTTTTTGTTGTAACCTGGAACATTTCGCCTGCCCCTTCGGCATCGCTAGCGGTGATGATGGGCGTGTGGAAATAGAAGTAGCCGTGCTCGTGAAAGTATTGGTGAATGGCAATGGCCATGTTGTGGCGTATGCGCATAACGGCTCCGAAGGTGTTGGTGCGCAAGCGGAGGTGTGCATGCTGGCGCATATACTCGAAGGTTTGGCCCTTCTTCTGCATGGGATAGTCGCTGCCGCAGCCGCCCAAGAGTTGCAACTCGGTGCATTGAATTTCCGAGTTTTGGCCTTGGCCTTGGCTTTCCACCAGCTTACCCGTTGCGCTTACGCATGCGCCGGTGGTTATTTGTTTAAGTAATTCGGTGTCGAACTTCGTTGGGTCGACAACTATTTGCACGTTGTTGATGGTAGAACCGTCGTTTAAGGCGATGAAATCTACCACCTTACTGCTGCGGTGAGTTCGTACCCAGCCCTTCACGTTGACCTCTGAACCGAAGTCAGTGCGTTGAAGAACGTCTACAATCTTTGTTCTACGAGTTTTTTCCATTGATGGTCTTTATTAGGAGTTAAGGGTGTTAAGGAGTTTAGGTAATAAGGAGTTCTCACTAACGCTACAAAAGCATTTGGCTTAACTCCTTAACTCCCTTAACTCCTTAACTCCTTATACTTCTAGGTTTATTATTCAAAAGCCCCCATTCTTAGCATGTCTACCTCCTTCTCGGTGAGGAAGCGCCAGTCGCCGCGTTTGAGGTTCTTCTTGGTGAGTCCGGCGAATTGAACGCGGTCAAGGCGCACCACGCGATAGCCTAAGCTTTCGAATATACGGCGCACGATGCGGTTCTTTCCGCTGTGGATTTCAATTCCCACTTGTGTCTTGTCCTTGTCGTTGGCATACTCGATGGCATCTGCATGCACTTCGCCGTCGTCGAGCGTAACGCCTGTTGCAATCTGTTGCAAGTCGTGTTCGGTAACTTCTTTGTCGAGGAACACGTGGTACACCTTCTTCTTCAAGAACTTGGGATGAGCCAGCTTACTGGCCAAGTCGCCGTCGTTGGTGAGCAGCAGCACACCCGTTGTGTTGCGGTCGAGTCGGCCAACGGGGTAGATACGCTCAGGACAAACGCCCTTAACGAGGTCCATCACCGTCTTGCGTTGTTGTGGGTCGTCGCTGGTTGTAACGTAATCCTTGGGTTTGTTAATCAGCACGTACACTTTCTTTTCGAGTGTTACGGGCTGTTCGTGGAAGATAATCTCGTCTGAACGAAGTACCTTCGTACCCAATTCGGTAACAACATTGCCGTTAACCTTCACCATACCCGACTGAATGAACTGGTCGGCCTCGCGCCTGCTGCACACGCCAGCGTTGGCCAAGAACTTGTTCAAGCGCAGTGGCTCGTTGGGATCGATGTTCTCTTCCTTATATTCTATACGCTTTTTCAAGCTGTATTTTGCATTTGGATCGTAGTCGGGCGTGCGTTGGCGATAGTTGCCTTGCTGATAACCGCCACGTTGTTGGTAGCCGCCACGTTGCTGATAACCACCGCGTTGCTGATAGCCGCCTTGTTGATAACCGCGTTGTTGGTAGCCGCCGCGATTATTGTTGTACGAGCGTTGCTGGTAGCCGCCGCGTTGCTGATAGCCGCCTTCCTCGTTGTTATAACGTGGACGATAGCCTCCTTCTTGGCGTGGCTGGTAGTTGGAACGCTGCTGGTAACCACCTTCTTGGTTGGCTTGGTAGCCGCCTTCTTGGCGTGGACGGTATCCGCCCTCTTGCCTAGGTTGGTAGTTGGCGCGCTGTTGGTAGCCGCCCTCGCCCTCTTGTGCATTGTTGTAACGCGAACGGTATCCGCCTTCTTGACGTTGTTGGTATCCGCTGCGGTTGTTGCTGTTGTAGCTGCTGCGTTGCTGATAGCCGCCACCTTCGTTGTTGTAATTGTTGTAACGAGGGCGGTATTGCCGTTGTTGTGGTGCTGCGCCGGTTTGCAAGTTGGCTCCAAATCCTTCGGGACGGAACGCTCCTTCGTCTTCTCCGCCGCTGTTTCTGCGGTCGGTACTGTAAGCGCGTTGGGTGTGAATTCGTGGCCTTTGCGTTCTTGCACCAGCATTTCCATAGGTTCGGGAATAGCTTCCACCTGCGTTGTAGCCTTCACGGCTTTCCTCTTGCTGTCCTTTCGACGTGTCTTGAGGGGTCTTTTCCATTTCTGATTCCATAATTTTAATTCTTTTTTAACCTCACGGTTGCGTTAATACTTTACTTTTAATTCCTTTAATTTATAGTTTAGTTAGTTTATGTTACTTAGTTTACGAGTTGACAAGTTGGCCAGTTAACCAGTAGACAAGTTGGCCAGTTAACTGGTTTTCTTTTATATTTCTCTTGTTCTCTTGTATCCTATCAGCCCCTGCTTATACCCCAGTATAGTTCCAAGGTTTAATCGCGAGCAGTTCTTTCTTCACGTCCTCGTTTACGTTCAGTTGATTAACAAAGTCGTGAATGGTGCGTTCCGTCATCTTCTCGTTCGTGCGTGTTAGGGCTTTCAGCACCTCGTAGGGGTTGGGATATGCCTCTCTACGCAAAATGGTTTGTATGGCCTCGGCCACCACCGCCCACGTGTTCTCCAAGTCTTCGGCTAGCTTTTCTTCGTTGAGAATGAGCTTGCCAAGCCCTTTAAGCGTGCTTTGGAAGGCGATGAGTGCATGCCCCATTGGCACGCCCACGTTGCGTAGCACGGTAGAATCGGTGAGATCGCGTTGCAAACGACTAACGGGTAGCTTTTGCGCCAAGAACTGTAACACGGCGTTTGCCAGCCCCAGGTTGCCTTCACTGTTTTCAAAGTCGATGGGATTAACCTTGTGTGGCATGGCACTCGACCCCACTTCGCCCGCTTTTATCTTCTGTTTGAAGTAGTCCATAGATATGTACATCCAGAAGTCGCGGTCCAAATCGAGCACTATTGTGTTGATGCGGCGCATGGCATCGAAGGCTGCGCCCATGTTGTCGTAATTGCTTATCTGCGTGGTTAGTTGCTCGCGCACCAGTCCCAGCCTTTCGCTAACGAATCGGTTGCCGAAGTCGCGCCAGTCTATTTGGGGGTATGCCACGTGGTGGGCGTTGTAGTTGCCCGTGGCTCCGCCAAACTTAGCCGACATCTTGCAGGCTTTAAGTTGCGCCAACTGCTCTTCCAAGCGATAAGCAAACACGCCAACCTCTTTGCCCAAACGTGTTGGCGATGCAGGCTGGCCGTGCGTTTTGGCCAGCATGGGCACGTCTTTCCACGCGTCGGCATATTGTCTCAACTGTTCAATCAGCTGCTCCAACAATGGGTAATAACATTCTTCGAGCGCCTCTTTCAGCGAAAGTGGCACGCTGGTGTTATTGATGTCTTGCGAAGTCAGCCCAAAGTGGATGAACTCCTTGTAAGGTTCCAAGCCGCCAATGGCATCGAACTCTTCCTTAATGAAATACTCCACGGCCTTCACGTCGTGGTTCGTTACCTTTTCGATGTCTTTAACACGCTGTGCCTTAGCCTCGTCGAAAGTGCGGTATATGTCGCGTAGTTGGTCGAAACGCTCGCTACCCACACCGGCCAATTGCGGCAAAGGCAGCTCGCAAAGGGCGATAAAATATTCTATTTCAACCCTTACGCGATAGCGGATAAGGGCATATTCCGAGAAGTAGTTGGCTAACGGTTCGGTTTTACCGCGATAACGGCCATCGATAGGCGAGATGGCTGTAAGCATGTCAAGACTCATATAACTTTATCGTACTAATTGAATTGCAAATTTACCACAATAAATTGACACTTCCATGTTTTATATATTAAAATGTGTCTTGTAGTGAACTTTTTTGGTAAAAAAGTGCCTTGCGCCCGTTGAGGGCAAGCCGTTAGCTTGCTCGTTGGTGCCATCTTTTTGCAATAAAGGCTTTGCCGATAATGGATTTTTTGCTAACTTTGCCTGCAACAGGTCGAGAAGGCCGTACCAACAATCACCACGTAATCACTATGCTGACATCAAAAAACAGTTCAACTCTACATGTAAACAACCATAGCCGAACACAGCAAAACAAGCAAGCGGAGCCTTTCTCTGCTTGGCATTGGCGCATTGTCCAATGCGTTTTGGTTGCCCTCTTTTTGTTGTTCCCCATCCGCGTTGCCGCCGAAGACGGCGAGGTGGAACGAGTTGCCATGTCCGAAGATAGCGTAAGCGTAAAGAACGAGGTGGCGGACTCGGCCCTTTGGGCACAGCCCTTGCCCGCCATGCAACCCGAAACAAGCCCCGCAGACACGGCCTTGCATCGCCAAGACTACCCTCGGTTCGACCGAAGTTTAACCTATGTAGGCCTTCCGCTCATCCTTGCAGGCGTATTGGGCAGGGGCGAACGCCACCGCGTGTACTACTTGCACAAAGAGTTCGTCCCCGAATTTAAGTCCTCGGTCGACGATTATGTGCAGTTCGCACCCTTTGCCTTAGCCACGGGCTTGCAGGTAATGGGTGTTCGGGGCAAAAGTTCCGCCGTTCGTTATTTGGCTAGTAGTGCCATGTCGTTTGCCATCATGGCTGCCATCGTGAACACCATTAAGTTCACCGTCAACCAAATGCGCCCCGACAACAGCACGCGTAACTCGTTTCCCTCGGGACACACGGCAACGGCTTTCGTGGCTGCAACCATCCTTCACAAGGAGTATGGGCTCACGGTAAGCCCGTGGTACAGCTTTGCGGGATATGGCCTGGCCACTGCCACGGGGGTGATGCGCATGCTTAACAACCGCCATTGGATGAGCGACGTGTTCTGTGGGGCAGGTATCGGCATCATGTCTACCGAGTTGGGCTATGCGCTGAGCGACTTGTTGTTTAAGAAAAAAGGATTGGTTGCTCCCGAAAGGCACAACCTGGTGGACCTAAGCACGCACCCTTCGTTTTTCTCCATACGCATGAGCGGCATTCTAGGGCAGCAACGACTTCGCACGCCCGACAGCTTTAAGGCAACCTTGGGCGATGTTCCGTTCCTTATGCAGTTTGGAACGGGGGCGATGGTGGGCGTGGAGGCCGCCTATTTCTTTAATCCCTATATCGGTGTAGGCACCTTGTGGCAACTGGTCGGACATCATGTTAAGCACCTCGACAAGCCGTTTAGGCGACCTTCTGCCACGGCAAACCTCCCGGAAGGCGTTACGTTCGACTTCTTACGCACAGGCCTAAACGAACTTTGTTCCTCTTTGGGACTTTATTTGGCATGGCCTTTTGCGCCTCGCATGTCTTTGGGCGGACAGTTTACCGTTGGGCGCAACATCTTTAAGGGCATCTCGGTGCGCGCCATGAAGGAAGGGACGGTGAAGAGCGGAACGCCTGAAAGTTACACCGATACGCAGCAAAAGTACGCTGCCGAGTGGGACTTCCTCACCATCCAAGGCAACAAGGCCCTGCGTTTAGGCACAGGCATGTCGTTCACCGTGGCCTACAAGCAGGCTTACAGCTGGCGCGCGTTCCTCAATCTGAATTATTCGTTCAACACGTTTACCTTGACGTTGAACCCTTCGGAATGGAAACAATACGAGTTTCCCGATGCAAAGAACCTGCCCAACGAGGTGATTACAGAGCGCATAAAGAAGAAACTGTTGCAACTAAGTGTTGGAACGGCGTTTTGTATTTCGTTTTAAATGCGTGGTAAGGATTAAGCAGTTGGCCACCAACCGCTGTTTTCGGGGGGCTTATTGTATAGGCTTTGTCGCATTTCTTTTTTGTCGCAGGGCAGCCCTCTCGTCACTTCGTCCTCTCGCCAGCAAACAAAATTGAGAGATTTCTCACTCATGGCGCACCACACCTTTTATATAATGCGGTCGTCGCGGGTGAGAAACCTCTCAAATGATATACTTTCTTTGCTTATGCGTTGTGGCTTGCTTGTGTAATGCAGTTGTATTACACGGCAGGCGTGGCGTTGGTCTTTGGCGCACCATCCACCCGTTTTTTGCTACGCTTAACCTTGAACTTGTCAAATCCATTTCCATAAACGCCGCTCACCGACGATTGCGTAACAAAGGCGTGCGGGTCTATTTCGTCAATCATACTGTACACTTGCGATGCCTCACGTTGTTTGGTTACAAGAACCACCAGCTTGAGATGATTACCCGAATAATAGCCCGTGGCATCGATGATGGTGCATCCGCGGTGGGGTGGGGTGCTCGTTATGCGTTGGCAAATCTCTTCGTAACGTTCGGAAATGATGAGGAATTGAACCGAGCGTTTGCCCATATTCACCACTTGGTCGAGCACAAACGACACCACGATAAGTCCCACATAGCCATAGATAACCTGCTCCCAACTCTTCAAAACCAAGTAGCTAAGGCTTACGATAATCATGTCTACCAGCAGGATAACGCGCCCAAGAGAAATGTCGCGATACTTGTTGATGATGGCCGCAACGATGTCCGACCCACCCGAACTGCCATGATAAGACAGTCCAAAGCCCAAACCGATACCGCAGAAGCACGACCCGATGATGCAGGCCATGAAAGGTTCGTCGCGAAGGATGGTGGGATGGGGGAAGAGTTGGCGGAACAACCAAACGAACATCGTCATCATCGTTACGCCGTAGATGGTTTTCAAGCAAAACTTAAAGCCCAAAACTTTCAGGGCAATGGCAAGAAGTATCAGGTTCATGCCAAAGTAGGTGAACTGCACAGGGGTGTGCGTACCCCAAAAGATGATGGACGAAAGGCCGGCCACACCACCTGTGGTGATGTGGTTGGGCAGGTAAAAGGCCACCCAACCCAAGCTATAGAAAGCCATGCCGATGCCAATCATCACGTAGTCGGTAAGTTCCCGATATATGGCTTTTTTGTTTACAGCTGTCATTTTGCGGTATGTTGTGAAAGGTTTTGTTTGTGTGCGCTTTTACGTTTTGCCCTTTATTTGGCGGCTATGCACTCTACTTCTACCAGTGCTCCCTTGGGCAATGCCTTCACGGCTACGGCCGAACGAGCGGGGAAAGGCTGCGAGAAAAACTCGGCATACACTTCGTTCATCTCGGCGAAGTTGGCCATGTCTGAAAGGAAAACGGTGGTCTTAACCACGTTGTTCAGGTCGGCACCTGCCGCTTGCAGCACGTTTCGCGCATTGGTAAGCGATTGGCGGGTTTGTTCTTTCACGCCCCCCGGCACAAATTCGCCCGTCGTTACGTCTACGGGAAGTTGCCCTGAGGCGAAAACAAAGCCGTTAGCCTCGATGGCTTGACTGTAAGGGCCGATGGCCTTGGGTGCTTTTTCTGTGTTGATTGCTTTCATTTGTGTTGATTGTTTCTGTAATTGCGTGCAAATATAATAATAAAACTTGACGTGGGCAAGTTTGCCCCTGTTTGTGTTTTTTATTTGTTCGGCGTGTTGTAAATTGCGCTTTTTTCACTATATTTGCATGAGAGAGGATGCGCCCCGTGGGCAATGGCAAGCCACATAGGCCGCAATCGCATTTTGGCACGGTGTTTGCCATTCTACAATAGGGTTGTCCGATAAGGCGTCAACCAATGCGCCTTAACGGCAACTAAGTAATTATTAAACGAAAATACAGGAGGAATAAAGTATATGAAAAGCCAATTTTCACCCAGGGTTTCAGAGGTTCTGGCCTTCAGTCGCCAAGAGGCAACGCGGCTGGCCAGCAACGTCGTGGGGCCCGAACATTTGCTGTTGGGCATCTTAAGAGGAAGTGGCGGCCCTGTAAACGAACTCTTTGAGCGACAGAATACCGACATAGAGGCCATGCGCTTGCAACTGGAAGAGTTGGCTAAGGCGCATGCGCAACATGCACCCGTGGCCAACAACGAGGTGGCCCTTAACGAAATGGCGAACAACATTCTGAAATTGGCCGTGTTGGAGGCACGCATACAAAATACGCAAACTGTGGATGTGCAGCACCTCTTGTTGGCTATGCTGCACGACCGCGTGGACAATGCCGCCAAACAGGTGCTAGAAAGCAACAACTTGAACTACGAAGACACGCTGGCTTACCTGCAAAAGCGGGCCATGCCATCGCAAGATAGCCTCGGACTTTCCGACGACGAGGAGGACGAACCCATGCCGGGCAACAGCGGCGCACAACGCAACGAACGCGCACAAGCCACGCAAACGGCTAAGGGAAACGGCAAAACGCCCATACTAGACAGCTTTTCTACCGACCTTACCCAGGCCGCAATGGAGGATAAACTCGACCCTGTGGTGGGCCGAGAACGCGAGATATTGCGCGTTACCGAAATTCTTAGTCGCCGAAAAAAGAACAACCCCATCATCATTGGCGAACCGGGCGTGGGCAAAAGTGCCATTGTTGAGGGGCTTGCGCAGCTCATCGCCAAGCGCAAAACGTCGCCCGTGCTCTTTAATAAGCGCATTGTGAGCCTGGATATGGCGGGTATGGTGGCCGGTACGAAGTATCGCGGACAGTTTGAAGAACGTATTCGCGGCTTGCTCAAAGAAATAGAGAACAACCCCGACATCATCGTTTTCATCGACGAGATACACACCATCATCGGTGCAGGAAGTACCCCTGGCAGCATGGATGCCGCCAACATCATGAAACCGGCGTTGGCCCGTGGCACCATACAATGCGTTGGAGCCACCACGTTAGACGAGTATCGCAACAGCATCGAGAAAGACGGCGCGCTGGAAAGACGTTTCCAAAAGGTGATTGTTGAGCCCACAACGGCCGACGAAACCTTGCAGATATTAGAGAACATTAAGGATAGATACGAACGCCATCACCACGTGGCGTACACCGAAGACGCCTTGCGCGCTTGTGTCAAACTGACAGAACGTTATGTCACTGACAGGGCTTTCCCCGACAAGGCCATTGATGCACTCGACGAAGTGGGCGCAAAAGTGCACTTGCAACACGTGGAAGTGCCGCCCACCATCATCGAGAAGGAGAAGGAATTGGACGAGGCCAAGCTGAAAAAGCAAAACGCCGTGGTGAACCAAAACTACGAATTGGCCGCCAACTACCGAGACATGCAACTGCGACTGGAAAAGGAATTGGAGGCACTGAACTACGCTTGGGCGTTTGGCGACAACGACAATCGCCAGCCCGTAACCGAGAAAGAGGTGGCCGAAGTTGTGTCGATCATGACGGGCGTGCCCGTGCAACGAATGGCAGAAACCGAAGGCGTAAGGCTGAAAGGCATGGCCAACGAACTGAAACAGGCGGTTGTGGCGCAAGATGCAGCCATCGAAAAGATGACTAAGGCCATTCTGCGCAACCGCGTTGGACTGAAAGAACCCAACCATCCCATTGGCGTTTTCATGTTCCTTGGCCCCACGGGTGTGGGCAAAACCTATTTGGCCAAGAAGTTGGCGCAGTTTATGTTCGGCAGCGACGACGCCCTTATACGTGTAGATATGAGCGAGTACACCGAGAGCTTTAATGTTTCGCGCTTGGTGGGTGCCCCTCCGGGATACGTGGGCTACGAAGAGGGTGGACAGCTAACAGAGCGTGTTCGCCGCAAACCTTACTCCATCGTACTGCTCGATGAAATTGAGAAAGCGCACGGAAATGTGTTCAACCTGCTGCTGCAAGTGTTGGACGAAGGTCGCCTTACCGATGGAAACGGCCGACTGGTAGACTTCCGCAACACGGTTATCATCATGACTTCGAACGCCGGAACACGACAGCTGAAAGAGTTTGGACGTGGCGTTGGCTTTAACACAGGTGGCGCATTGGGGCTTAACATGGATGAGAAGGATAAGGAATACGCCCGCTCGATTATCCAAAAGAGCCTTAGCAAGCAGTTCGCGCCTGAATTCTTAAACCGTCTTGACGAGATTATCACCTTCGACCAACTAGACCTCAACGCCATCAACCGCATTGTCGACATCGAGTTGAAGGGGCTTTACAAGCGCGTTGAAGACCTGGGCTACCACCTGGAAATAACGACTGAGGCCAAAACTTTCGTTGCATCGAAGGGCTACGACGTGCAGTTTGGTGCGCGTCCCTTAAAGCGAGCCATTCAAACGTATATCGAAGACTTGCTGGCAGAGCGCATTCTCTCAGACGAATTGGCCCTTGGTGGCACCATCGTTATAGACAAGTGCCCCGACAAAGAAGAACTTTTGGTAAAAGAAGTGGTTGCATCCTAAACCCTCCAATGCAGGCCCATCCCTGTATTGTGGTCATTGTAGCCCACGCTTTTAAAACCTAACGGGGACATCATGTACTAGCCATGATGTCCCCGCTTTTTTATGATGCTTGGTTGCACGTGTGGTCAGATGCAGGTAACAGCCATGTATTTATCTCGCCCGCACACAAGCATACACCCCAACACCATATAATAATATAGCCATACCAAACGCTGCACAGCGGTGGTATGGCCTTCATTTGAGGATAATAAACAAGAGATCTTACTTCACAGTAAAACTCCTGCCCAGTTTCCGCGTTAACCACTTTAACAACGCGGTTGATGTTCTAAGCTTGTAGGTGTGCTCAAAACATCGTCAAGTTAAGATTACACTACTTCATCTTAATTTTCTTGTTTCGCCAGAAATGGGTGCACCAATGCCTGATGCACCCTTCATGGCGTTATCGTTTGCGCGATACGCGCTATCTTTCTTTATACTTAACGAAAGCACGAACTTTAGTATAAGCACCCTTTGTCTGAGAATACCATGCCATGCTATTCGAAGTGGGATTAACGGTTCCTGCGCGACGTTCTAGGTTCTCTGTGCTGGTCCAGTAGTGTTTGCCCGTAATAGCCGTTCCACCAGCTTGTGTAAACAGCTTGTCGGCAATGCCGCCATACCATGTATATCTTACGCCTTCTGCATTAACTTGATTGCTGTTTCCTAATCCTAATATGGCGAAAGCAGCCTTCCAATCTGCATACGAGGGCAAGAACCACTCCCATGATGATGGCGTGCCAGCATCTTGGCCATACTTGGCTGCGGTCCGAAAAGCGTGGAAACTTAGTGATTCACCCTTTCTGCCGATGGGGCTTATACTATATCTTGGATTCCATGTTTCTTTATATCCGCTTGTAATGTAGAATGGATCTGTTAGAGCCAAACTCAAGTCGGGCGCACTATGCGAGTTGTCTATTTTAAACTGATACTTATTTTCACACCACAAAACTCCATTACCGTTGTCTGCGTCTTTAAGTGCAATGGCTATTCTATTCGTCCTGTCGACTACCACACCTGCGGGTATTTTACTTCCGCCGCCATTGATGGATTCTTTGAAACCGCCCACCGTTCCATCAGTAAACAGATAGAGGTGTCCGCCAAATTTCAGATTTACATTAAGCGTGTAAGCACCATTCAACTCTAAATTCAGTGCATTTGCAAAAGTGAAGGATTTGTTTGTCAGTTCGGTGTTGTATATTCTGCCTGCGGTAAAGGTCAGCTTAAGCTTTCTTACATCCGTGTTGAGCAAGAATATCGTACCCTCATTGCTCCGGGTTACATACGAACCATTCACCAGTTTAGCGTTGCCGAAGGTCAGGTTAGACGAAACAGCCTCGCCTGCACCAGCCGTCCATGTGCCACTTGGCGCATCGTAAGAAGCCGAGCCGGGCACGGCAGTGGCATTAATACCTTCTAGTTTGGCCTTTAAGTCTTCGCCGGGGACATCGCTTGTAAGCTTTATCTTTACCTGTGCGGCAGGATGTTTCAGCGCAAACTGCACCGTTTGTTTCTTAGGCGTGTCAGCAATGTTTTGCGTTGTGCGCCCAATCAAAGCCTTGCCTGCATCTGCGCGGGTTACGGTAAGCGTGTTGCCGCTGCGGGTAAACTTGTTGTTAAAGAGTACAAAGTCGTATCTGCCTGCTGTAAGGAACACGCTCTGGTTTGTTGATGTGGCTTGGAAAGTACCAGCCACTACCGTACCTGTAAGCTCGCCCTTAAAAGCGTGGCTAGCAGCATCGTACACCAGCATGGTATAGGTGCCGTCGCCCAAAGCCCTTGTTGCAGCGGGTTCTTCTTGCACGGCCGCATCGCGTTGCAGTGTGTATTCGGCCTCCAAACCATCGCCAAGGTCAACGGTTTGCTGCACAACCTTAGCTTCTTTTCCGCCAGCGCGGCTTGCGCCTACCTCTTGGTCGGCGTTATAGCCGCCAACACTAACCTTAAATTCAATGGCCTGCGCCGTGTTTATCTCTTTTCCTTTTGTCTCTTCCCTATCGTTGCTGCACGCAGCTGCAAAGGTTAGCAGTGCTGCGCCTAGGAAAGTTGATAAAATAGTATTCTTACTCATTGTTCTTAATTGTTTAAAATTCAAAATCATCTTCATAAAGTGCACCGCGTTTGGCGGCTGTTGGCGAGGGTGCGCCGCCGTTGGCATCTCCAATAGGCATGTCACCGCCGTCGAAGTCGCCTTTGTCGTCAAAATCGGGGTCGTTTCCACCAGGTGTAACAGAAGCGCAGAAGAAATTTTCGGCTTCTACGTTTACAATCGTACACTGCGCCGCAGTGTAAGGTTTCTTTTTAAGTTCTTGTTTGTTCATATTTTGTCGTTGTTTGAGTGATAATCTTTTTGCCTGATTTAAATTCTTTTTAATCCAAATAAACCGAGAGAGTAAGGGTAGTACGAGCCTGCCCAAACCGTTTTTCGTAAGAAAAAACGGCGTTCAGCCCACCATATTTATAATGGGGCTTGCATCATTTTTAACAGGTGCTGTTGCTTGTTATCCATCCTTCTTGAATGAAAATTTAGATTGCTAACCATCCGTAGACGGTAGAGTTGTCAAGAATACTTCTAGCTATTTAGCAGTTTTTTCTATCAGTTAAGATGCGTTATGCAAATATAGATATGTGTCAATAAGGAGTGATATTGGGGTTGAATGCGTCCCCTTAACTCCAGATGCCGCAACCTTGCCTCTCTAACTTGCATTGCGGCATGCCTGATTTCGATTGCGAAGGTACGGATATTAAGGAATATCACCAAAAAAAAACAACCTTTAACTATTTGGATTGATGTAAATCAATCGGAGTGCGTGCCGCGCTTCAGGCCGAAACACGGCGAAGGCGACACATTGTTAGCTGTAACTGACTGTAAATGTTGCAGATAAAGCACATCTATATAGATGTTAAAGCTAAGGCAAAACGGCACTGCACTGTAACCCCAATCGGCCTTTGCCCCACGCCAACGTGTAATGATACCCCCATTTGCTTTCGCCCAAAGCTTGTTGTCCCGCCCACTCGTTCACCAACAAAAGCACGATGTTTGTGAACCACCCCGCCCGTTAACTTGTCAACAACGCCTCTTGTTAACTTGTCAACTTGTTATCTCGTTAACTCCCAATCTCGTCAACTTGTCTACTGGTCAACTCGTCAACTAACCCTCTCGTCAACTCGTTAACTTGTTAACTCGTCAACTGAATACCTCGTCAACTAACCCTCTCGTCAACTTGTCAGCTTGTTAACTAGTCAACTGAATATCTCGTTAACTAACCCTCTCGTTAACTTGTCAACTTGTCAACTCGTCAACTGAATATCTCGTCAACTACCCATCTCTTGTCAACTTTTCAGTAAGAATTTTAACATTATGAGTGCCTTTTTTGCCCACCAACTGCCCTTCGGCCCGAAAAAATCGATTCTCGCGAAGGTTTATTTGGTGCAAAAAGGGGATGGGTTATAAAAACAGGCGCGGCCATTTTGTTTTGCATAAATGTGCAAAATATACAGATTGTTGTGCCATTAGATGCGTAAAAACTGCGATTTGTGGCTAAATGGACTGCAATTAGCACCAAAATGCAGTGAATTTTGCACCGAAACGCAGTACAATTAGCACCAAAACGCAACGCATTTTGCACCAAAACGCGGTGCATTTTGCACCAAAACGCAAGGTATTTAGCATCAAAACGCAAGGCGAAATGTATTAATATACATTGTATGCGGCGGCAAAAATGTTCTATTTGGGTTGAAAATGGGTGCCGAATGAGTGCAAAATGGTACTTTTAAGCATGGTTTTTGGTGCTTAAAAGCAGGTTGTTGGGCATGAAAAAAAGACGAGTCGACAACTAAATAGAAAGGCAAAATGGTGCTAAATGCAGGTAGTGTTCTTAAAAATGGACATAAAACGAAATGTCCAAGGCGACAATTTACGGCTATTTTCTAGCTTTTAGCCCTTAAATCTTTCTAGAAGGGGGTGGAGAATAGAATGTGTTTTGTAAAATATTTTTAAGATTGTAAGTTGATGAGTTGATGAGTTTGTAAGTTGTTTTATAGTCAAACAGAATTGGATTTGGAAAGCCATAGATACATCGTAAGCAAACCAAAGTGTTCCTTTGCCCCTGCGTAAGGGTATCCTGATGCCATGCTATGCGCATCTTGCTAGCTGTTGGCAACAATTTTCCAAAAGCAATTCTGTTTGGCTATAATTGGGAAGTTGGTGAGTTTGTGGGTTTATAAGTTGGTAAGCTTGTGAGTTTGTAGTTGGTGAGTTTATGAGTTGATAAGTTGTGCAATTGGTAAGTTGGTGGGTTGTTAAGGTTATAAGTTGGTGAGTTTATGAGTTGATAAGTTGTGCAATTGGTAAGTTGTTAAGGTTGTAAGCTGGTAGGTTGTTGAGTTTGTTAGTTGGTAAGTTGATGAGTTTTGTAAGTTGTTTAGTTGGTAAGTTAGTGGGTTAGTTAATTTCGTTAATTGTTGATTGACAACGATATGGCACTGCATGTCCTGCTGCAACTTGACACGATGACCAACGGAGAAAATGACGTCGAGGTTATAATTTAACGGGGTTGTCTGAATTTGCAATGTGCATTTTTTTGCACCTTGCTATTTTCATCTAGCTCTTCTTCCTCAAATATATTTCTAATGTGCTTGGTTATAACGCTACGGTCTCGACCAAAAAGTCTGCACATTTGAGCCTAAGACAGCCACACTGTTTCGTCTTCGAAACGTACATCTATCTTCATTCTTCCCGTCTTTAGATTGGTAGATGAGCATATCATCACGATTGTTTGTCTCCATACTTTACTTTGATTTTTAGCAGAGTTTTCGGTAAAAGCCCTAAACCTGACCTTGACCTCAACGTTCCCTTACAGGAAAGGTTCATTCAAAAGAGGTTTCAACATATCCTCGTACAAAGCATTCCTGTCAATAATTGGCTGCACCTCATCACCCACAATTCGAGACGAGGGGATAAGGCAGATTACATAAACACTACCGTTTATAAAGTAAGGAACTGCATGCAAAGGTGCTTTGCTTTCGGCTATCAAGAAATACTCCCTTTTAAAGGCACTGATGTCCCACCCTTTTTCGGCAGACTTCAAGGCTACGATAGTTATAAAATCTTTCTGTACACCGTCTTTAAGTACCCATACATCCTTTGCAGTAACCAAAAGAGAATGCCTCAACCATTTGGCATCCATGCCTTTGATCACAGCTTTTATAAGCCATGTGTTAGCCTTGTCTTTGTGCTTGCCAATAAAAGTCTTGCCTGTCCATCGCAACCTATGCGTGCTCTCAACCTGTGTAACACGATAGCTTGGCACTTTCTTCCCTTTCATGGAGTCAGGCTGTATAAGCTCATTCTTGTTTTGTTGTGCATGGTCTTTTATGCACAACGATGCTGTTTGCGCAATGCAATTGCAAAACACGCAAGTTAAGCAAACCATATTTAACGTTAATCTTTTCATGCAGTCTTTATACTTTTTGTCTCTTGAATTTTTGTCGGTTTGACATTGGGGTAATGGAACGTTTTCGTTAAGCCAAATGAACAACGTCGAGCTTGCTCGGACATTGTCATGGCGAGAAAACGCACTTTTCGAGGAACGAGAAAAGAAGGTTTAGCGGCTGCCTCAATTTCTATATACAACTTTCCGGCCTTTATCAACCTGAAAATAACCTCATCACTCGGTAAATACCCTCCTATCCCCGAAACGGTTTTAATGTCTTCTTTGAAATCAGAGAAGTTGCCGATAATCTCTACGCATCCAGCACTCCCCCATTTATCATCTTGCAAGCTGGAAGGGCCGCTATGAATTAGAAAACTATTCTGAATTTGTATTGCACCTTTATGAGGTGAGGGACTGTTACTTGTATTGTAGTTTGCATCGTAATATGTGGCTTGAAACGGTTCTTTTCTCGTTCCTCGAAAAGTGCGTTTTCTCGCCATGACAGTGTTCGAACAAGCTCGACGTTGTTCATTTGGCTTAACGAAAACGTTCTAAAAATCACAATGTAACCCCGGCGGCTCTGTTTCTTTTGTAATAGGCGTATAGCACAATCGAGGCCAGCATTAGCATTCCTATCAACATGCAATCCTTAAAGCTTGGTTCACCCTTCACATTGGCTGCAACATAGCAAGGAACAGAGATAAAACACACAATTGCCAACACCTTTGCCACACTAGAGTAGGCCTTTCTGAAGGCCTTATCTACGATAGACCTGTCTATGCCCTCATGATTTTCTATAAAGATGTGTTTCTTGGCCTCGTAATCAATGCTGTAATGCCTACCTATACCGAACCAAACAAGTGCCCATCCTAGGAAAAATGCACCCGATATAAAGCCACCCGTTTCCTCATCTACGAAATAACTAAATGGCGAATTAGTTAGAGATAGATAAGACCCAAAAAGAATTGCAAGGAACATTATCCATGCCATCATGGATTTTATTCCGTTTTTAATATGTTTATTCATACCTGTTACTCCTTCACTTAAAGCAAGCAAATGCAGAACCTAGTTAACCCGTGCGGACGACATTCCACTCCTGACGTCTTCATTTGCCGTTTGGTTGGTTGCCTCCCTCACATGGGTTTCATTCATATTGGCTCGCATATTCAAACAGACGTCTTGCTATATCTTGATTTGCTGCATCAACAACTTCCCGACTTGTTACAAAACCAACAGAAGAAAGCCTCATTTTAGAAGGAATTGAAGAACTGTAAATGCTTGCAGAACATTCATCATGTACGTTAACGTACGTTTTCGTTAAACCGAATGAACAATGTTGAGCTTGTTCAAACAGTGTCATGGCGAGAAAACGCACTTTTCGAGGAACGGAAAAGAACTTTCCTCATGAGCCGTTTATTCATCACGCTGAGAAACTGAAACTTGTTTTCCTCCAAAATCTAAAACACATGCGGCAATGCAAAATGCCATAGCCGCCATAACAAAGATAGTACTCTTTTTCATAATCAACACTTGCTTGTTTAAAGGTTAGAATTAACAACGTATCGAATGCAAATATATTAAAAATTCAAACACAATAAGCAGTTGCAAAAGCAAATCATCATAATTTTAACCATATTTAGCAACACATATTGCAACACCATTACCCATTTCATACCATTAAACGAGAAACAAACACAACGCCAACTGCTTAAAATATAAACACCAGCCGTCCACCTTTCCATAAAACTTGGTCTAAGTACGCCATCTGCATATCGGGCCTTTCATGCGCATAAACAAAAAAGGGGCGCATAAACGCGCCCCAATAAGTTTGTCACACTGCCATTTGGCCATGCAACAGATGTATTTTGCTACAAGTTTCTGCCAAGCAAAGGCGTATTTATCCCTTCGCCAGCGTCTTATCGTTCTTCATCAGATATTCGGCAATCTGCACGGCATTGAGTGCTGCGCCCTTGCGAATTTGGTCGCCGCTTAGCCACAACGTCAGTCCGTTTTCATCGGCCAAGTCTTTTCTGATGCGGCCAACAAAGATGTCGTCTTTACCTCCCGTCTCCAACGGCATGGGGTAAATGCCTTGCGAGGGGTCGTCTTTCAGCGTGCAACCAGGTGCGGCGGCGATGGCTTTACGTGCCTCTTCTACCGACAACGGACGTTCGGTTTCAATCCAAACACTTTCCGAATGCGACCTAAGCGAGCTCACCCTTACACACGTTGCCGAGCACTTTGCGTCGGTGTGCATTATCTTTTGCGTTTCGTGATACATCTTCATCTCTTCCTTCGTGTAGCCGTTATCGGTGAAAACGTCTACCTGCGGAATCACGTTATAGGCCAGTTGGTGCGGAAACTTGCTCACCGTGGGCTCTTCGCCGTTAACCAATTGGCTGTATTGTGTTTGCAATTCGGCCATAGCAGCAGCACCTGCGCCACTTGCGCTTTGGTAACTAGACACGCGAATGCGCTTGATGTGCGACAGCTTTTCTAGCGGTTGCAACACCACCACCATCATAATCGTGGTGCAATTGGGGTTGGCCACGATGCCGCGTGGACGGTTCAGCGCATCTTCGGCATTGCATTCGGGCACCACTAGCGGCACTTCGGGGTCCATACGGAAGGCACTTGAATTGTCTATCATCACCGTTCCGTGTTTCGTAATGGTCTCGGCAAACTCCTTAGATGTACCTCCACCAGCCGACACGAAAGCGATATCCACGCCGCGGAAGTCGTCGTTGTGCTGCAAAAGCCTAACAACATGTTCTTTGCCATTAAACATATAGGTTTGACCTGCGCTGCGTTCCGACCCGAAAAGCAATAGTTCGTCGATGGGAAAGGCACGCTCTGACAATATCCGCAAGAACTCTTGCCCCACCGCGCCACTTGCGCCTACAATTGCTACTTTCATTTCCTTCTCTTTTAAAATAATGATATATTGCATTGCAAATGTACAACTTTCCACGTTTATACGCATCTTTTTGATATATTTTTTGCAACTTTGCAGTGATAAAGACAAGCAACGCCGCTGCCAAAGCATGGCGCAGGCCGTCTGGATGTACCCAAGAAAACCTAGCACAACTAGTTTTTCTAGCTACAAACGCCCCGCAGCATCAACCCCCAAAACCCCATAAGCGAAAGAAAAATGTTCTCTGCCTTCCCCATAACCGACCCCACGTTGATATTCTTCATCGTGATGCTCATCATCCTTTTTGCCCCCATCGTGATGGGCAAATTGCGCATTCCCCACATCATCGGCATGGTGTTGGCAGGCGTTGCCGTGGGCGAATATGGGTTCAACATCTTGAAACGCGACGATTCTTTTGAGCTTTTCGGGCGCGTGGGCCTTTATTACATCATGTTCTTGGCCGCTCTCGAAATGGACAGCAGCAGCCTTAAACGCAACAAATACCGCTTTATGGTGTTCGGCCTGGCCACGTTCATCGTTCCCTTCGTACTCATTTACCTCTTGGGAACAACGTTTTTACATTACAGCATGCCTGCCTCGCTGCTCTTGGCCACGCTCATGGCGTCGAATACACTTATCGCCTACCCCATCATTGGCCGCTACGGACTTCAACGAAACTCGGCCGTATCGCTCAGTGTAGGCTCCACCATGATTGCCTTGTTCCTCTCTTTGGTGGTGTTGGCCATGATAGTGGCCGCCCACAACGAAGGCGGAGGCGGGCTGTTTTGGCTTTGGTTCGTTGTAAAAGTGGTGGGATTTTGCGTGGCAATGGCCTTTTTCATCCCCCGACTAACGCGTTGGTTCCTGCGCCGATACAGCGATGCCGTGATGCAATTCATCTTTGTGATGGCCATTCTCTTCCTTAGTGCGGCCGTTTCTTCGGCCATTGGGCTCGAAGGAATATTCGGAGCATTCCTTGCCGGCCTTATCCTTAACCGCTATGTGCCGCGACTTTCGCCGCTGATGAACCGCATCGAGTTCATCGGCAACGCCATCTTCATTCCCTATTTCCTTATCGGTGTGGGCATGCTCATCAATCTTCGCCTGCTGTTTCAAGGGCAAGGCATCGTTTGGGTGGTGCTGGCCATCACCCTTGTTGGCACATTGGGCAAGGCCATAGCGGCCTACATCACCAGTTGGCGTTTCAAAATGCCCGCCCCTTCTGGGCAAATGATGTTCGGCTTAACCTCTGCCCACGCAGCCGGAGCTATCGCCATCGTGATGGTTGGCATGCACTTACAGGTTGAACCTGGCCGTTATCTCATCACCGACGACATTCTTAACGCCGTGGTTATCATGATTTTGATAACCTGCATCATCTCTTCGGTGATGACCGAACGCGCTGCCAAGACCTTTATTCTTAGCGAAAAGAACATACCTGCAAGCGAAATAAACGAGCAAGACGACGAAAGTATGCTCGTACCCGTGAAATATCCAGAGTACGCCAACCGACTTATGGGCTTGGCCATCATGATGCGCAACCCCAAACTAAACCGCGGTATCATTGCATTGAACCTTGTTTACGACGACGAGAACATGCGCGCCAACCAAGAAAAGGGGCGACAACTGCTAGACCAAGTGTCGAAATACGCCGCCGCCACCGACGTGCGAACGCAAACGCAGGTGCGCATAGCGGCCAACATTGCCAACGGCATTAAGCACGCCTTTAACGAATTTCATGCCTCGGAGATTATCATCGGCTTGCATGCGCATAAGGAAGTGTCGCCAAAGTTTTGGGGGCAGTTCCACCAAAGCTTGTTCAACGGACTGAATCGGCAGATTATCATGGCGCGTTTGAACCAGCCACTAAGCACCATCCGTCGCATACAAGTGGCCGTTCCGTCGCGTGCGCAGTACGAACCGGGTTTCTATCGCTGGCTAGAACGTCTGGCGCGCGTGGTGTTGAACCTCGAATGCCGCATCGTTTTCCACGGTCGTCAAGACACGTTGGCACTTATCAACGAGTTTGTTCGCAACCGCCACGCCTCTATGCGTGCCGAATATGCGCTGATGAACCACTGGAACGAACTGCCTTCGCTGGCTGCCACCATCGCCCCCGACCATCTTTTCGTGGTGGTTACGGCACGAAAAGGTACCGTTAGCTATAAAACGGCGCTCGACAGACTGCCAGATGAGATAACCAGACATTTCTCTGGAACCAATCTGATGATTGTGTTCCCCGACCAATATGGCGACGGCATCGAGGAACTTACCTTTGCCGAGCCACAACATACCGAGGGTACTAGTGCCTACGAGGACGTTGGAAAGTGGGTGAAGAAGTTGAAGAAGTAGCATGGGGAGTGAGGAGTGAAGGAGTTATGGAGTTAAGAAGTTAAGGAGTTAAGCCATTTGCCTTGCCACTACAATACAAACAAGGGGGCAGACGCGTCAACATGTTAACTGGTCTACGCATTAACTTGCCTACTCGTTAACTGGACAACTCGCCAACTTGTCAACTGGTCAACCAAAAGACATATCACTCCCCTCTCCCCTTGGAGAGGGGTTGGGGGTGAGGCTTTATTAATACATTATCTGTATGATAACAATAAAATCTATAACCAAGAGTTTCGGCTCGTTGCAAGTGCTTAAAGGCATCGACTTGCAAATCAACAAGGGCGAAGTGGTGAGCATCGTTGGACCTAGCGGTGCCGGGAAAACCACGTTGTTACAAATTATCGGTACGCTAGACCGACCCGACGGCGGCGAAGTGGTGGTGGACGGTGTGGACGTTGGCTCACTATCGAGTAAGAAGTTGAGCGACTTCCGCAACCAACACTTGGGCTTTATCTTCCAGTTTCACCAGCTGCTGCCTGAGTTTACGGCTCTCGAAAACGTAATGATACCAGCCTACATCGCAGGTAAGAAGAAGAGCGAGGCCATGCAAAGGGCTAACGAACTGCTCTCTTTTCTTGGCCTTGCCGACCGTGTTAACCACAAGCCTGCCGAGCTATCGGGGGGCGAAAAGCAAAGGGTGGCCGTGGCGCGCGCACTGATTAACGAGCCTGCTGTGGTGTTGGCCGACGAGCCTTCGGGCAGTCTGGACTCAAAAAACAAGGCCGAACTACACCAATTGTTCTTCGATCTGCGCGACAAGTTCGGCCAAACGTTCGTCATAGTCACACACGATGAAGAGCTTGCCAAGCTTACCGACCGCACCATTCATCTGCGCGACGGCATGGTGGAGCGCAATTTGGCAACCGAACAACCATCAGAAACAGCTGAACAAAGCGAAGAAGTGGCATTGTAAGCGGCCTTTGAAGTTGGCAAGTTTACGCACTTGTCCGTGGATTCCCCCCTAACGGACTTGAATTTTCGTAAGCTTGCCAACTTATAATATAACAAATGGCCTCAAAATGGCGTGCAAAAGGGGGCGAACTTAAACCCCGATGCCCCTTAACAACAAAACTAATGCGTTTGGAATGGTACACGAAAGGCTATCTACTTGCAACAAAAGAACACCATAACAAAACAAGTAACACCATCAAAAATAGATATTTTTTTTACAAAACACACATTTCCTGCCGCTCATTCTAGAAAGCGAAACAGCCAAAAAGCAAGAAATCAGGCCAAATTTTGCGGACTAAGACACCTTCATCGCTGTCCATTTTAAGGAAATCTAATGCGTTTTGCACCATTTTACCTTTCTAGATTGCGCGCCGATCGTCACTTTCATCACCCAAAATCCATGCTAAAAGCAGCAAAAAACCACTTTTTAAAGCAGCTTTTAGCCCCAAAACACGTCTGTTTTCAATCAAAAGTCATGATAAAACGCTCCAATCCCAATGCATTAATATGCACTTGCGCACACCATTTACCCCATCTAGCCCTGCGTTTTGGTGCAAATCGCCCTGCGTTTTGGTGCATTTTACACTGCATTTTGGTGCAAATCACCCTGCGTTTTGGTGCAAATCACCCTGCGTTTTGATGCTTTTTACACTGCATTTTGGTGCAATTGGCAAGTCACGCCATAGAACTTGCATATTAATGTAATAAAAAATGGGGTTGCACACATGTGTATGCAACCCCATTTTGTATCAAAAACAACTCGCGCAAGAATCGAAAATTTGCAGCCGAGTGGACGTTTGGTTGGAAAAACGGCAGCCATTAAGCGAAACCTTGTGCGGAATATATGACAAGTTTGAGGAGTTAGTTAAGGAGTTAAGCCAATTGCATTGCAGCTTGTGTTTATAGATGGTGTCAGCCTAATCGGAGAAGTCCGACTTGTCTGATTTGTCTGACTGGTCTGACTGGTCTGACTGGTCCGACTGGTCCGACTGGTCCAAAAACCAAACCACCTAGAAATCTAGAAACCACTAGGCATCTTTAAAAGGCGCAGCCATCTTTTCACCTTTTCACCCTTTCACCCTTACATATACCCCAATGCGCGGAGCACATCGTTAAGGTTGGCCATAACCATTAATATAATAAGGATGGAAATGCCTGCATACTCAGCGCGCACCATAAACTTTTCGCTGGGTTTGCGCCTTGTAATCATCTCGTAGAGCAAGAAAAGCACGTGACCACCATCGAGAGCGGGTATGGGAAGAATGTTCATAAAGGCGAGAATGATGCTAAGAAAAGCCGTCATAAGCCAAAACATGTGCCAATCCCACATTGGAGGGAAGAGACTTCCTATCGCTCCGAAACCGCCCAACGACTTAGCGCCATCGGCCGAGAACAAGTATTTCATGTCGCCTACATAGCCTTTGAGCACCTTTACGCCATAGGCTGCGCCAGCAGGAAAGCTTTCAAAGAAACCATATTCCACGTGTGTTTCCTTATATTTGGCCAGTCCGTTGGTGAAAACCATACCAAAAAGCAAGTCGGCATTAAGCTTAACCGCTGCCGTGGTGGCCGTTGTGTCGCCCTGATGAACAAAGGATATGGTGGTGTTTAGTGCCTTGGCACTGTCGGCAGGAGTAGTTGCAGCGGCCAAAATGTCGCCCAAACGTTCTTTCTCGAAGTTGAAATCGTTTTGCGAATCAATAGGTTTTCCTGCAAAAGCCACAATCTTATCGCCTGCTTTCAGACCCGCTTTGGCAGCTATGCTGTTGGGCATAACGCTGTCGATGGTGTTGGGCATCATGATCATTACAAAGCGGGGCGACGATTTAAGCATGTTCAGCAAGTCGAGATTGCCAGGCATGGGCAGGCTCATGTGTTTGCCTTGGCGCACCAAATCCACACGAGTGGCAGTGGCCAAATCGCGGAAGAAGTCGGCATCGAAAGTCTTAAACTCGCCTTTCTCGGTGCCAAGAAGTACGTCGCCATCTTTAAATCCAAGGGCTTTTGCCTCCGAATTAAACTTCATTCCGGCCGTCATATCCTTCACTTGCACGTAACTGTCGCCCCAATGGAACAGCACCATCGAATAGATAAACAAGGCCAAGAGGAAGTTAACGATAACGCCGCCCAACATAATGAGCAGCCTCTGCCATGCCGGCTTAACCCTAAACTCCCACGGTTGGGCGGGTTTGGCCATCTGTTCTGTGTCGAACGACTCGTCTACCATTCCCGAAATCTTGCAATATCCGCCCAAAGGCAGCCAGCCCATGCCGTAGGCCGTGCCGCTTTTCTTAGACTTAAACTCGAAGAGATGAAACCAAGGGTCGAAGAATAGGTAGAACTTTTCTACCCTTACGCCAAACAAACGGGCGAAGAAGAAATGCCCCCCCTCGTGGAGTAGCACCAGAATAGATATGGCCAGCATGAACTGCAACAGCCTAATGAGAAATATTTCCATGTTTGTTTTATTGTTTTCTGTATTAATAGGATGCCAATGGGTAAGCATCAAGGCTCTTTATGGCACATTCTTTGGTATTATCCGCTGCGGCAAAAGCCGCTTGGCGGTATGGGTTTCAACGCAGTTGGGCAACCAGTTCGCTGGCCTTTCGGCGCGATTCGGCATCCGTTTGCAGGTAGGTATCTAACGAAGGGGCCGCATCGAAAGGCACCTTTTGCATCGTTTCTTCGATAATTCGCGGCATATCTAAAAAGCCAATGCTGTCGGCCCTGAATGCCTCGTTCACCACTTCGTTGGCTGCATTGAGTATGCAAGGCATGTTTCCACCGCGGTTAATGGCATCGAAGGCCAATTGCAAGCAGCGGAACTTACGCATGTCGGGTTCGAAAAACTCCAACGGCTGTGCAAAAAAGTCGAGCCTTGGCCCGTTAAGCGGCAGCCTATCGGGGTAAGAGAAGGCGTATTGTATGGGCAAACGCATGTCGGGCATGCCTAGTTGCGCCTTTACCGAGCCGTCTTCGAACTGCACCGCGCTATGAACAATGCTCTGCGGATGCACAAGCACCTGTATCTTTTCGGCCTCAACGCCGAACAACCACTTGGCCTCAATCACCTCGAACCCTTTGTTCATCATCGTGGCAGAGTCGATTGTTATCTTCGCACCCATGTCCCACGTGGGATGGCGCAAGGCATCGGCCTTGGTAACTTTGGCCAATTGCTCTTCGGGCAGTAGGCGAAATGGGCCTCCACTTGCCGTAAGCAATATCCGTTCGATGGCATTATCGCCCTCGCCCACTATGCTTTGGAATATGGCCGAGTGCTCACTGTCTACGGGAAGTATGGGTGCGCGGTTGGCTATGGCCAACTCATTGATAAGTTCTCCGGCCACAACAAGGGTTTCTTTATTGGCCAAACATATCTTCTTATGCGCTTTAATGGCATGTATAGTGGGTTCTAAACCGGCAAAACCAACCATCGCTGTAAGCACCATGTCGATGGGTTCGGCCTCTACGATGTCGCAAAGTGCCTGCTTACCTGCGTAAACCTTAATGTCGGGAAGGTCGGTTAAGAGGTCTTGCAGCTGCTGGCAGCGGCTCTCGTCGGCCACAACAACGGCCGCCGGCCTGAACTTCCGTGCCTGTTGAGCCAGTAATTCAACGCGTGTGTTTGCCGTTAGGCAGTACACTTCGTACTTGTCGGCATGTTGCGCAATCACGTCGAGGGCTTGTGTGCCAATCGAACCCGTGCTGCCAAGAATACATATTTGTTTCTTCATTTGTTCAGTCTAGGTCTAATATTCCATCGGGAATGTGCATCGTTATTTCACGTTTCTTTGCATCAACGCCTGCAATCAATTCGTAAGATGCAGGCAATAGCAGGGGTGCAGAACCGTTAACGTCTACTTCAAAAAGGGTGTTCACCGTGCTGTCGTCTACGGCAAGGAGTGCGCCCAGCGGCTTGTTGGTGGCTGCATCCTTAACGGTAAAGCCCACAATGGCCGCCCATGACAGTTCGGCATCGAGGTTATCGTCCTCCTGCCGCGGAAAAAACACGTTGCAACCCGTTAGTTCCTTTGCTCGTTCTTGCGTGTCTATGTTCACGAATTTCACCAATGCCGTCTCGCTACCCTTAAAGCGATATTCCTCGAAAAAGAAGGGAACAAGCAGCCCCTCCACTTCGAGCGCAAGGAAATCGGCCTCTATTCGGTCGAAGATGTCGTCGTCGAAGTGGAAAGATATTTCGCCTTTCACGCCGTGCGGCTTGCCAAGCTTGCCTATCTTATAGAAGTTGTCGGCTTGCCATTGCGGTCGTGTGGATGATTGTTGGGACATGTGGTGTGGGGTATATGTGGCTTTTAATGTTTGTCGGGATGGGCTGTTGCGCGGCTGTTGCTTTCGCTTTTTGCTGGGCTAAACGCGCTTGATGTTGGCTCCGAGGGCGTTAAGTCGCGCCTCGATGTCTTCGTATCCGCGGTCTATCTGTGCGATATTGTCTATCTGACTGGTGCCATTGGCACTTAATGCGGCGATAAGCAAGGCGATACCTGCACGTATGTCGGGGCTAGTCATGCGGCCTGCACGCAGTTGCAGCTTGTGGTCGTGACCTATAACCACTGCTCGATGCGGGTCGCAAAGTATGATTTGCGCGCCCATGTCGATTATCTTGTCTACGAAGAACAGCCTACTTTCGAACATCTTTTGATGGAACAGCACGCTGCCGCGCGCCTGAGTAGCCACCACAATGAGTACCGAAAGGAGGTCGGGAGTTAGTCCTGGCCACGGTGCATCGGCCAAAGTCATTATCGAACCGTCGATAAATGCCTCCACTTGATAATGTTCGTGGTGCGGGATAAAGAGGTCGTCGCCCTCAATATTAATCGTAATGCCCAATCGTTTAAAGGTATCGGGTATCAGTCCGAGGTTCTCTACAGACACGTTCTTGATGCGTATGCCCTGCCCAACCATAGCGGCCATACCGATGAACGAGCCTACTTCAATCATGTCGGGCAACACTTGGTGGGTTGCTCCATGCAAAGTTTCAACCCCTTCGATGGTAAGCAGGTTGCTACCTATGCCGCCAATGCGTGCCCCCATGCGGTTAAGCAGTCGGCAAAGCTGCTGTATGTAGGGTTCGCAAGCAGCATTATAGATGGTGGTTGTGCCCTTAGCCAGCACTGCGGCCATGATAATGTTGGCCGTTCCTGTTACCGATGCCTCATCAAGCAGCATGTAATGCCCCTGCAATTGGTTGGCTCGCAGTTGGTAAACGTTGCGGTTGGGCAGCTTTTCAAAGCTTGCGCCGAGCATGCGAAAGCCCCAAAAGTGGGTGTCTAGACGGCGCCTGCCAATCTTATCGCCACCAGGTTGGGCCACCATCGCTTGGCCAAAGCGCCCCAAAAGCGGACCGATGAGCAGCACACTGCCACGCAAAGCCGCACATTTACGCACAAAGTCGTCGCTTGAAAGGAAGTCGAGGTTCAGCTCGTCGGCCTTAAACGAATAGTCGTTGCGCGCATGCCGTGTCACCTTCACGCCGATGTCGGCCAGCAGAAGGATGAGATTGTTCACGTCTAAGATGTCGGGAACGTTGCTGATGCGCACCTCTTCGGCAGTTAGTATGGCCGCGCAAATCACCTCCAAGGCCTCGTTCTTGGCTCCTTGCGGCGTGATAGTGCCTTGCAACGGGCGTCCGCCCTCGATGAGAAAGGATTGCATGGCTACTTCTTCTTGCGTTTTTTCTCAGGTTCTTTTGCAGGCAATTTCTCAAACTTAAACGTGTCTAGGTCGAGTTGTATCTTGCCATTGGTAAACGCTGCAAGGTCTGATGCCACACGTTCGTTATCTGCTGCGCCGTGTCCCCACTGCGCTAACGAACGTTTCATTTGGTTGGCGGTGAGCCTAACCAGTGCATCGCGTTCGGCGCCGGCAGGCATGTCTTTCAGCCTTTCGAATGTTTCGAAGAGCAATTTGCCATAATGGCGCACAGGAATGCGCGACGAAGTGTAGCCCAGATGCTGGGGCTTAGTGGTGGCACGTGTGGCCTCCGACACGTCGAACGGGTAGTCGATGTCGAGTTTAAAGTCGCTCATGATGGTCAAATGATCCCACAATTTGTGTTCAAGGTCTACGGCATCGTACCCTTGTGGAAAGAGAATGCTCATCGTTGCGATGATAGACTCGGCGCAAGCTTGCCTTTCTTGTTTGGTTGGCAGGGTCATTGCGTGGTTCACCATCTTTTGTATCTCACGTCCGTACTCGGGAAGTATCAGCCGTTCGCGTTGTGTGTTATAGTCCAATCCTTCTATGTTCATTATCTCAGTGGTGGATGTTCGGTTGTTCATTCTTTATTTGTTATTCGGCATTTGGTTTGCCATTGCAGTTAGAGTAGCGGCTTGGCGGCTTTCGCCACGAAGTCTTTTAGGTAGAACGGCACAAAGTATGCCACATCTTCAAAACGCTCTTCGGCCATAGCTTTCTCTGCCAATGGTGTCATATTCTTGGCCAAAGGCTTCACATTGTCTATGAAGTGGGCGTTGGGGTGAACGATTTCGGCCTTGCACTTGTCGGCTCCGCTGCCGAAGAAGTACACGTGATGTTGGTCTAGAAAGGCCTTGTAGGTGTCGGCCTCAACGATGTCGGCCCCCACAGGCCTTACTTCTTTCAGTGCCCTATCGTAGAGGGCGGCGTACACTTCCATGCGCCGGGCGTCGAGCATGGGGCAAAGCAGGGCGTCGTCGGGCGTTATTTGTTCGCGCAACAGCAGCGGAACGCACAGCAATTGCAGCGTTGGCACGGCCAATAGCTTAGCGTTGCGAGCGTAGCACACGCCTTTGGCCATCGAAACGCCAATGCGCAAGCCCGTATAAGAGCCAGGCCCGCAACTCACCGCCACGGCATCGAGCGGCAAAGCGTGACTGTCGGCAAACGAAAGGGCCTCGTCTACGAACGTACCTAGCTTTACGGCGTGGTTCGGACCATCGTGGTCTTCGGCGTTAAAGATGCACTCGCCATCGTTACTAACGGCCACCGAACACACCGCGGTACTTGTTTCTATATTTAATATGCACGACATAATCCTATTCAGTATATTTATATTAAAGTGCAAAATTACGCTTTTTCCGTTTAAAATGTGTACATTTGCAGAAAAATTAACGCGCAAACTATGATACAATCCATGACGGGTTACGGCAAGGCTGTCGTGACCTTTAACGACAAGAAAATAAACGTAGAGATTAGATCGCTTAACAGCAAGACACTAGACCTTTCTACACGCGTTGCTCCACTGTATCGCGAAAAGGAGATTGAGATGCGACAGATGGTGGCAAAAGCACTCACGAGGGGAAAGGTTGACTTCTCTATATGGGTGGAAAAAGACGCAGCGGCGGACGCTACGCCCATAAACGCCGCATTGGTTGAAAACTATTACCAACAGATTAAGGAGATTTCGGCCAGAACAGGCATTCCCGAACCGCAAGATTGGTACGCCACACTGCTGAAAATGCCCGACGTTACCACACGCACCGAAATGGAAACGCTGGACGAAGACGAATGGAAGGCGGCTGCCGAGGCCATAGAGCAGGCGCTCGAACATATCGTGGCCTTTCGTAAACAGGAGGGTATGGCTCTGCAAAAGAAGTTTGAAGAGAAACTACAAAACATCGGTAAGCTGATGGCCGACATCGAACCGTACGAGAAAGCGAGGGTGGAGAAGATTAGAACACGTATTGTAGACGCGCTGAAAGACATCCCCGAAGTGGACTATGACAAGAACCGCTTGGAGCAAGAACTGATATATTATATTGAGAAGTTGGACATTAGCGAAGAGAAACAGCGACTGACCAATCACCTAAAATACTTTGCCAAGACCATGAACGATGAAAGCGAACAGGGCAAAAAACTGGGTTTCATCGCACAAGAGATGGGCCGCGAGATTAACACAACGGGCTCTAAGAGCAACCAAGCCGAGATGCAGAACATCGTTGTGATGATGAAAGACGAGCTGGAACAGATTAAAGAGCAAGTGCTGAATGTGTTGTAAGTTTATAAGTTTTTGAGTCGGTGAGATTTTGAGGTTGTGAGTTTGTGAGGTTTTAAGTTTCTAAGTATCTGCGTATTTAGTCTTACGAACGATAAACTTAGCAACAAGATAAGGCCGAAGAACGCACAAATCTGCTTTCTGCAATAAGCCCGAACGCTTCAACTTGCCAACTAAAAAGCTCAAAAAACTCAGAAACTTACCCACCCGTCAAGGCAAAAACTCAAATAAAAACTCCCCTCCCATCATCTCAAATAAACTCAAAGACTATGGACAATAACCAGCATATCGACCCAAACGGGCAGTCTTTTACACAGCACAAAGGTGCTTTGGTGATATTCTCCGCGCCATCGGGTTCGGGCAAAAGCACCATCATCAATTGGCTCATGCAAAGCCATCCCGAACTGCGGCTGGCCTTTTCCATATCGTGTACCAGCAGAGCACCGCGCGGAACAGAACAACATGGCGTGGAATATTTCTTCCTTTCGCCCGAAGAATTTAGGCAACGCATTGCCCAAGACGAGTTTTTGGAGTACGAAGAGGTGTACAAAGACCGCTTTTATGGCACGTTGAAAGAGCAGGTTCAACGCCAATTAGACGCTGGGCAGAACGTTGTTTTCGACGTAGACGTTAAGGGCGGATGTAACATTAAGCGATTTTATGGCGACAAGGCGTTGAGCATTTTCATCCAACCGCCATCAATCGAGGCCTTGCGCCAGCGACTTGAAGGGCGCGCAACCGATGCACCAGAGGTGATAAACGACCGCATTGCGCGAGCCGAATACGAACTGTCGTTCGCTCCGCAGTTTGATAAGGTTATCATAAACGATGACTTGGAAACGGCTAAACGTCAGACTCTCGAAGTGATTAACGCTTTTCTTTCACGCCCATGATACGTACAGGATTCTACGGCGGCTCGTTCAACCCCATACATAACGGGCACATCGCCTTGGCTCAACAGTTTTTAGACGACATGGGATTAGACGAAGTGTGGTTTGTCGTGTCGCCTCAAAACCCCTTTAAACGCAACGCCAACGACTTGATGGCCGACAAGGCGCGGCTCGAAATAGTGCGCGCTGCCACGGCCAACGAACCTCGTTTCTGCGCCACCGACTACGAACTGCACCTGCCAACGCCGTCGTACACTTGGCGAACGCTGCAAGCTTTGGCCCACGACGAGCCGCAACGTTCTTTCGTTCTGCTTATTGGAGCCGACAATTGGGTGTCGTTCCCCAAGTGGAATCACCACGAAGACATACTCGCCAGCCACGACATCGCGATATTCCCACGCCGCGGCTACGACATAAACCCTAACGACCTGCCCGTCAATGTAACCCTTCTCAACACGCCCTTCTACGACATTTCGAGCACCGACATCCGTCATCGCATCGCCGAAGGACTGCCCATCGACCACCTTGTGCCGCCTGCGGTGAAAGAAATGGTGATAAAGACGTATGCAAATGGCAGCACAATGAAGGGAGAAAGGTAAATTCATTCAAACGATTAAACACTAATCGGTTGCCAGTACCTTCACTCAAAACCCTTTCACTCAACACCTTTTTAACGGCCAACTTTGGTTAAACCGAGTAGTGACATCTTACAAACAATCGACACGAAAAAGCCCCTTATACAACAAGTATAAGAGGCTCAATGAACAATTATGATGAAATGCGCCACCAATTAGAACGAGGCGGCTTGCAATTCCGATTTAATACTGAAGTCGTTTTGACTTTTAATCTTTCTATAACATTGAGAGGAGTGCAGGGCAAGTCAACTCTCTGGCTTGTAAACTAACGAAAGCCCAACAACTCCCGAAGGCATCAACTCCCCGATTCACAAACTCATCAGCTCAAAAAAATCATCAACTCAAAAAGCTTAAATCTTTATCTTTTATTTTACAATGCCCCTCTAAATTCCACGCTGTTCTAGCGAGAATATAGGTCATAAAGTAGGTAAATTACCACTATTTCTAACCTCTCATACCTTCCAAGATGTTCGTTTTTAAGAAAAAAGGCTGCATTTTGCACCACTTAGCCTTTCTAGAATAGCTGCCACCTCATCATTTTTCAAGCCCAATTTCCCACTTTTAGCCCCTAAAATCCCACTTTTTAATGGCTATTTTGCCCTTTTCAGGCGTGTGTTTCATGGTTCGAGAATGTTTTGTTTATACAATTCCAGTGGATATTTATGCTTTTCATCTTACGTTTAGCTGCATTTTGCACTGCGTTTAGCACCATTTCACCTTGCATTTAGCACCAAAACGCACTGCATTTAGCACCAAAACGCACTGCGTTT